>PVMN01002321.1_pt1 | contig 20162 bp, 18 predicted proteins | sample 1853401 | NCBI WGS metagenome assembly PVMN01 (sample SAMN08533510, study PRJNA380276) | Human gut metagenome, whole genome shotgun sequencing project.
GCTGACGCAGGATTTCCATAATCTGACCGACTTTCAGATAGTCACGACCCATGCGGCTCATGTCCTTGATGCACAAATACTCCACATTCCCGGCTTCCACTTCTTTCATCATTGCTAAAAATCCGGGACGGTCAAAGCAAGTACCACTAATGCCATCGTCCGTGAAATGGACAATGTTTGTAAAGCCCTGCCGTGCGGCGAACTCCTCCAACATTGCCTTTTGATTGGATATGGAATTGCTCTCACGCTGTTGGTCATCATCTTTGCCAAAGTCATCACGGCTCAGTCGTTCGTACAGAGCTGTGATTTTCTCGTTTTTTCTCATAACTTGCGCTCCTTTCTTCGGTTTTAGGTTGTGTGTTCTAAGAGACTTCCCAACCGCTTGATTAAGAAGTCTTTTAGAGCATACAACACCAGCTGCCAGCTTGTATTTTTTATACTGCCGGACCGCAAAATGATGTGGATCTTTTTCTTCCAGTTCATCAAATAATAAATCTACCGGATTTTTAAAATTTTCATCATCCTCCCGCGCTTCACTGGCATCGATCAGATCGATCAGCATTGCAAAGTTCTGTTCTTCTTCCGGTGCTTCGTACCATATGTAGGCAATCAGTGCTGTATAATACAGCTTTTCCGCCTTCACCCAGAAATCTTCTCCGGACTGCTGTCCCTCACCTTTTGTATTGGTGATAATGGTATTGACCAATTTCAGAATATCCTTTTCGCTTCGAATATACGAAAATGGATTATAACGCATGGATTTGGAAAAGTTTATGGTATTCAGCACCTTGATCCGGTACTTGCCCTTCTGAAGCATTTTCCCGCACTCCACAAGAACGGTTCCTTTCGGATCAGTAATGACATAGGAACTGTGCATTTGCATAAGATTCGGCTTCAGATAAAACCGCGTTTTTCCCGATCCTGAACCACCGATGACAAGCACGTTTTTATTCCGGGCATATTTCGGCTGCTTAGGTCTGCCGGACATCATCAGGCGCTCTGTCTGGGTCAGAAGCAGATTATTTTCAAAAACAGGATCCACATACGGTTCTATATCCTTGGCCGTTCCCCAGCGGGCAGAACCATATTCCGCACCCTGACGAAACTTTTTTGCGTTTTTTGCTTTATAATAAACAACCATACGAAGCGCTGCTCCTCCTGCAATCCCGATTAAAATATCCCTTGGATAAAAGCTGGGAATCGGATTTTGAAACATATTTTCCATCCCATTCATAGCAGATATCATTTTTTCTGAAGCATCCGTTCCGGCTGATACCCGCCACAACCATGCTGACTTATTGCAAAAATACCCAACCATCAGATACGGAAGATTCAGAAGCACTTGTTTTTTCAGGTCAGACCGGTGCATTTTTTCCTTTGCCATCTTCGGTATTGCTGCCAGATCTTTTTTTATTCCGTCAATTACTTTACTCAAAGGCTCTGCTCCTTCTCTTTTTTCTTCGTTCTGGACCGCTCCCTGTTCTTCGCCTGCTGAACTGCTTCCATGCAGCATTTCAGTTTTTCACGCAGAGAAGGCTTTGCTTTCCGTTTTTCATTTCCGTAAACAAATTCCTTAAATGCCTGGGCGATCACATCCGTATCGCGACCCTTGAAGAAAACCAGATATTTCGGCGGTTTTGCTGTCCGGTCCTTTTTTACTGCAAAATCTACATGATATTTACGGGCCACCCGCTCAAACGCCTTGATATTACTATCGGCTACCTCAATGGACGATGCACCGGCTCCCTGACCGACCAGTTCCTTTACAGATATTTTCCCGTGTGTTTTCTCCGCAGTCTTCCTGCGATGATTCAGGTACATCTGCATAGAAGTTTTCAGGATACTGGCGTCCAGCTTCGCTGCCTTAATGACCAATGCAATGGTTTTCTGGGTTACTTCCTCCTGCATAAGCACCTCCTGTCTGTAATTTTTTGTTGCTGCCTGCCGGGATTATGGCGGAACCAGCAGCCAGTGAAGTAAATAGTTCATGCCGCTCCTTTCTTCTGGACATCATGTCCAGAGGTAATAAAAAAGGGCAGCTATAAACCGGTTTGGTCTATAACTGCCCTGACGCTGTTGAAAAATTATTTATATCCCATTTTTTTTAGATATTCTTCATTTTGAATGAAAGGTATGTACATTGTGTAGTCCCAACCTTGCACTCTCGATTTTCTTGAAAATTCATATGGGATTTCTGCACCATCACTCGAAATCATAAATTTGTTTTTAGGTTTATCGAAGTTCATTTTCTCATAATTGTCTTTTAAAACATTCTGCTTGATATCACTATACCATTTATCAAAAAACATAATTGGTTCAATTTCTTTTAAGTTTTCCCCATAGAAATATTCTTGTAATGATTCGATTCTTCCCAAAAGTAACTTTCTACTTCGACGTAAAGAATCCTTCATATCATTACATTCAAAAAAGCCTTCCAAATTTTGTTTAATTAGTCCATTCGATCTTTTATCAAAGACGATACCATCTCGAACAATTTTATCTTTCATGATACGTTTCTTTTTCATATTCAAAAAATATATTTCATCTGTTAATTGCTCTATTTCTATAATATCTTTCAAATATATTTCTTGATAATCATAAAATGCTGCAATCAATTCAAAATCTGTTCTATAAAATAAAGTTCTTAAAGCATCCCCTAAATACGTCTCCTTTCCTTGATATTCTAGAACCCGTGACTTTTCTTCATCCGATGTCCGATTCCATATCCATTCTTTATATTTTTGATCTGCCTCATGCTTAAAAGAAAACAGCCTTTGACTATTTCTTTCTAAAATTTCTTTTCTCTGTTTATTACTCAATTCCCTTTGCTTTTTCAGACGATCTTCCAGTTCCTCTTTCCCGCGAAGCTTTGATGAGTTTTCAGCATATTCCAGGTATGCTTCTCTTTTTACATTATCCGGATCATCTAAAAAAGCGGAGATGTATGTTATATCATTCATCATTTTTATATGGTTTCTTTGGAGTACTATTAACTTATTTATACTTTCTCTTAACTGCACTCGATATTCCACCACGTATATAAGACCCGTGACAATAGCACTCCCAAATATTCCAGATGCCGCCATCTCTATAATTCTTGTTCCCCCTGGTCCAGGCATTTTAAGTAGCCATGCATAAATACCTGCAGCCCATTGATACAGAGTTCTATTTTTTATAATTGCTTTAAATATATATTTAACTATTTTTAAAATAAGATAGCCGCCATAAAAATCCCGTTGACACTCCTTGTAAATCCATAATGAGATTAGAACAATTGCAAAAGAAAATTTTATCGCCGTAACCTTACTTTTCATAATCAAGTCTCCTGAAATTATTTAGCAAAATGTCTATCTCATTTTATCACAATTGCTTCTCTTATACCATCTACTTATCAATAATTAGACATCATTCCACCATACATATCATGCTGCACCTCCTGCTGATAATAATGATTAATTGTTGACGGTGCGTTATAAAGGGCCGTAATCATGTACGACCGGATATTGCTGATTTTCGTGTTAGTGTCTTTCATACAGGTAATCACATACTCCAGGTGGTCACTTCGCAATTTCAGGAATTTCGCTTTTACCAGTTCATACGGATAATCTTCCCCTGCAATCCGGATCACGCTCCGCTTAACACAGACCACATCACAAATCACCTCGTACAGTTCATTGTACAAGGCTCTCCGGTTCCAGTCATCATATTGCATGTGAACATCGTAATCAATATTGTCTTTTATCAGCTTTAAATATGCCGCTGTGATATCCATCACATCCTCTCGGATCGGCATCTGGCCAGCTTCCTCTGATTGATGGATCTGATTACTGTCAGTCTGGTTATTATAAGTCTGATTATAGTTAGTATAATTAGCGTCTAAATTCTGAACCTCCGCAGGTTCAGCTTCTGAACTTCCGCAGGTCTGCTTTTTGAACTTCTGTAGGTTCAAATCCTGAACTTCCTGAAGTTCAATTTCTGAACCTCTGGAAGTACAAGTACCAGACTTCTTGAAGTTCAAATTCTGAACTTCTGCATATTCGCTGGTATTCTCCTCATTTTCCAGGTTGTCGGCAATATGTAATGTGGAAAAATTCTTCACATATATGATATCCGGCTTTCCTAAACCACGTCGTTTTTTCTCGATCAAACCAATGCCTTTTTCAGAATCCAGTTCTTTCATGATCTTCACACAGGTTGCTTTCGCACAGCCCAGATCATCCATAATGGCATCCACCGTATAAATGATATAGGCACGTTTTTCCTCATCCAGCCAGCCATTTTTCATAGACAGGGACATTCTGTCCAACATCAGGCCGTACAGGAGCTTAGCATCGCTGCTAAGCCCCTTAAAGCGTTCATCCTTAATCAACAGGCGCGGAACACGATAAAATGCAAATTGTTCGGCCTCGATCCCATAATAGTAGTCAAAGTTTATTTTGCCTTTCATCTGTCTCCGCCCCCTTTACTGCCTGTTTTTCCATTCCTCCAGCAGTTCATAAATAACTGTTTCAATCTGCTCATTAGAATAATCTTCCGGGAAAAACTGGCCAATTTTATCTGCCTTAATGGTCACTTTCCGGCTTTTTGGCTTTTCTTCTGATAAAATCAACCGTACCATTGCCATTGTCAGTTCCTGGCTTTTTCCGTACTCCTTTAGTTTCGCTGACTGTGCGGTAGTCATTACCACCCCAGTCTCCCGAAGGACTTCCAGAATCCAGCCCTGGTATTTCTTGTTCAAAAATGAAATATCAACTCCTTGCACCATGCCGATCTTTTTACGATCCACCAGTTCCAAAAGTCCATCATTCAATCGTGCAAGCCATATAAAACGCTGAACCGTCTTTCCGCTTTCACCGGCCTTTTTTCCGACTTCATCCAGGCTGTTTCCAACGCCCTTTTTTCCCGGATGTTTCATTGCCTCATATTTCATGGCATATGCCCTGGCTTTTTCACTTGGTAAAATATCTTCTCGCTGAATATTGGTATCCACCATAATAATGGTTGCTTCGTCATCATTATAATTTCGGACGAATACCGGCATTTCTGCAATCCCAGCCAGTTCACAACCTCGTTTTCTCCGATGACCGGCAATAATCTCGTATCCACCATCCTGACGTGGCCGCACAATCCCAGGTGTCAGAACACCGTAATTTTTTATGCTCTCCGCTGTTTCCTGCATTTTTTCATCATCCAGGACTTTAAATGGATGATCCTTAAATTCATAAAGATCTGTCAATGGTACATATAACAGCTGTCCGGCTGCCTGATCGGCCACGGTGTCCATTCCCAAAAGATCTTCATAGGAAGTCAGCTGAATCTCTTTATTTCTCTTTCGCATGGTTCAGTACCTCCTGTGCAAGTTTCTGATAGCTTTCTGCCCCTTTTCCATTCTTCTCATAGGTAAAGATACTGACACCTTCTGACGCTGCCTCTGAAATTGGTTCTAACCGGGGAATGGAATCATTAAATATCCGCAGTTCATTTCCATAAGCTGCTTTGATTGCCTTTTTATTTCGTTTGGAATTGTTATATCGACTCACATCCATCGTGTACAGAATGCCCTCTATTTCCATTTTAGGATTAAATCGTGCCTTCGTTGCCTTATAGACCTTCAAAAGCTCTGTAAGGCCGTCAGAAGCGTAATATTGGGGCTGTGTCGGGATCACTACACTGTCTGCCGCCGTCATTTCATTAATCGTCAACATTCCGAGAGAGGGCATGCCATCTATGAGAATGTAATCATAATCTTCTTTCAGCAAATCCAGGTATTCTTTAAGGACCTGTTCCCGGTCCTCCACCGTAATCAGGGACAAATCCATTCCTGTGAGCAATTTATTGGATGGAATAATATCTACGCCCTCTTTGTGATGTAAAATTGCTTCCCGTGGATCAAACTCAATTCCCATGACAATGTTTTCCATCATATTTTTCAGAGTCACTCTGAGATTTTTGGGAAATCCCAAGCCAAGAGTTAAATGTCCCTGTGGATCACCATCCACTAATAAAACTCTCTGGCCCAGTCTTGCCAGTCCAACTCCCAGATTGATGCTTGTGGTGGTCTTTCCCACGCCGCCTTTCTGATTTGCAATTACGATTACCTTACACATGATCAAATTCTCCTGTTCTTCTACTATTTTTCTTTTACGTTGCTCTTTTTAATTTCAGCATAGGCCCGGTAATACTGCTTCGTTCCTTTGTTGCTATAAAGCTCCGATAACTCCATTACTTCAATTTTCGGATGACGCATGATAATTTTCTGAAACCATGCAATATCATTCTTTGTTCCCATTACTCTTATTTTTAACATCGATCCATTCCTCCACAGGGTCTCAAAGCTCCCTGTTTTCTGTTGTGTACTCCGGATAGCGAATCTGGATAGCTTGCCAGAAATATGGTGCGTAAGAACAACAAAACAGCTCTTCCACGTTATACTGGCTGCATTCCTGCAGCTGCTCTTCTGCATCCCGATAATCGTCTACGCTCGGCGCACCGTTGCAGTAAAGATTAAAAGCCATTCGGATTGCCTTAACGCTTCCACTGGTCTGCCAGCCTTCCCGCAGGCATTCTGTTTTCACATATCCGGTTTTAAAATCATAAATCTGATCAATATGCTCTCTCGTATCCCGATTCATGCCAAGGCAATAAACCAATGCCTTGTGGTACACATCCTGATACCGTACCTCTTTTAATTTTTCGTAGTAGAATTTTTCATGTGCATTGTTCATAAAGTTCATCTCTCTGTTTTCTGCTCCTAACGCTGTACCTTTCATCATCAATAACCTCCTTCGTGTATTGAAAAAGGCATCCCCTATGGAATGCCCTATAAAAAATAGGGACACTCATTTCTAAGTATCCCTATCATTTACCAGTTAATCTGATAATGCTGTTCACTTTTATTCATTCAAAATTATTGTGTCTCACATGTCGAGATCCAACGCTACAACCACACGAATTCGGTCCATAAGCACTTTTTCTTTATGATTTTCGCCCACAGTATTAAAAGTAAAAAACCTCACAAAGTAAGTAAATTCAAGGATTTCTACATATCCTTTCTGTGTAGTCCTACCACAGTCTCGACATGCCCCGTCGCCGGAAACATATCCACCGGCCATGCCCCTTCAGCCTGATACCCCATCTTCTTAAACACGCCCAGATCTCTTGCCAGCGTATCCGGGCCGCAGGACACGTAGATCACGGTCTTCGCCTTCACTGCTGCCACAGCCTTAATGAATGCCTCGGTACTTCCGGCTCTTGGCGGGTCCATGAGGACTACATCTACGGTGTCACCAGATGCGGCCATCTGCATCATGAATTCGGTTGCGTCATTGCAGTAGAAGCGGATGTTTTTGACATCGTTGCATTTGGCGTTCTGGACGGCGTCGCGGACGGCGTCGGCGTTCAGTTCTACGCCGATGACTTCTTTGGCTTTGGATGCGGCGATGATACCGATGGTGCCGATTCCGCAATAGGCATCCAGCACGCGCTCGTTTCCGGTCAGGCCAGCCAGTTCAATGGCTTTGCCGTACAGGTACTCGGTCTGGACCGGGTTGACCTGGTAGAAGGATTTCGGGGAGATGCGGAATTTACAGCCGCACAGTTCGTCTTCGATGTAGCCTTTACCGAACAGAACATGTTCTTTATCGCCCAGTACCATGCTGGTGCCGCGATTGTTGATGTTCTGGACAATGGTGGTGATCTCCGGGTGTTTCTGGCGCAGGGCTTTGACGAAGTTGTTCTTGGATGGGAATACCGGGGATGCGGTGACCAGCACCACCATGATCTGACCGCTGGTGAAGCCGCGGCGGATCAGGACATGGCGTAAGAGTCCATAACCGGTATCTTCATCGTAGGTGCGGATTTTGAAGGATTTCAGCATGCCGCGGATGGTGCCGATGATCTCGTCTGCTTTCTGATCTTCAATCATGCAGGTTTCCACCGGAACGATGTTATGGGTTTTCTCTTCGTAGACACCAGAGATGGCTTCGCCTTTGCGGTAACCGAATACGGCATGTACCTTATTGCGGTAGTGGAAGGGATCGTCCATGCCTTTGATGCCATGTACTTTGCAATAGTTTCCGAGAAGCTTCTGCATCTGGCTCTGCTTCATCTGAAGCTGTTCTGCATATGGCATATCCAGGTACTGGCATCCGCCGCAGCGGTGCGCTACCGGGCACAGACCTTTTTTCTTCTGCGTCTTCTTCTCCTCTGCTTCGGACTGAAGTTTGCCTGATTTCGAAGAGCCACCAAATTCCTGCTTCGATTCTGCTTTTTTGCCGAAGTTCCTATCATCCTTGCGGGAAGATTTTCCAAAGCCTTTCTGCTTGGACTTTCCATCTGCTTTTCCGGCATTTTGGGATTTTTCACGAACAAAATCCCGCACAGATTCCTGAGACGCATTCTTACCCATGCCTTTTCCAGATCGTTTTCTATCATCTTCCCGGAATGCGTTCTGTTCAGAAGATTTCCCGGATTTTTTCACCGGCTTTTCTCCAATCCATTCTTCAAACTTATCATCCAGATTCCATGCCTGCTTTTTCGCAGACATTTTCTTCTTCGAATTTTCTTTTTTTACATTTCTATCCTGTTTCACGACACTCAAGCCCCTTGTCTTTTTCTTTATTTTCTATATAATGATAGCAGAGTTTCAAAGTCAAAATCTGATGCAGACTCACCTGCTGAATTTTCTGACCTTGAATCCTGCAAAAATATGACTACTTACGTTCAGGAGGATTCCCCTATGTCCAACACATCCGATAACAACACACAAGCCGGTGCGTTACACACCGGCGAGGATTCTTTTTATATTGATCCGGTTCTCTACACCGGGCGTCCGGCGGACTGCTCCGGGCGGCTGGAGAAGGAGATCCGCACCTATGACCTGTTAGATGAGCTCCAGATCCCGTACTGGCGGGTGGATCACGATGTCACGGCTACCATTGAGGCCTGCCATGGCGTGGATGCCATTCTGGACATCGATATCTGCAAGAACCTGTTTCTCTGCAATGCCCAGAAAACGGATTTCTATCTGCTCATGATGCCGGGCCACAAGAAGTTTAAAACGGCGAAGCTTTCCAAGCAGATTGGAAGTGCACGTCTTTCCTTTGCAAGCCCGGAATTCATGGAGGAATTTCTGGATATCACCCCGGGGTCTGTCAGCGTTCTGGGACTGATGAATGACAAAAACAACCGCGTGCGGCTGCTCATCGATCAGGATGTGATCGACCACCACACTTTTGTAGGCTGCCATCCATGCATTAACACCTCCAGCTTAAAGCTTTACACGAAGGACGTCCTGGAGAAGTTTCTCCCGGCTGTCCACCATGAATATACCATCGTCAATCTTCCGTGGGAGGACTAACCTGATTCGTAACTGTTCAGTGCCCTCACAGTTACGGGCAAAAATCCATTGAAAATTGCCTTCGGCAATGGGATTTTTGCCTGCAAGCCCATGTTTTCATACGGTCAGCGCAGTGAATGCGCAGACCTACTGAACAGTTACCCTGATTCTTACTTACTCAGCGGTCTGGTGACTTCTTTCAGCCAGGCCGCTTCTTCTGCGTCCAGATGCGGCGCGATCTTTTCATATACCTGTGCGTGGTACTCGTTGAGCCATGCCAGATCCTGCTCTTCCATTAGAGACACATCCACCGGCTCCAGATCGATCGGTACATAGGTCAGATACTCAAATCTTAAGAACTGGCCGTAATCGGTCTTTTCGTCCTTTTTGCAGTAAATCAGGTTCTCTGTACGGATGCCGTGGCTTCCCTCAATATAAAGGCCCGGCTCATCGGAGCATACCATGCCCGGCATAAACGGCGCGCTGTCCTGGCGCTCCGGCACAACGCGGTAGCGGATGCCGATGGGACGCTCATGCACATTTAACAGATAACCTACGCCATGGCCGGTTCCGTGATTGAAATCCAGTCCGCGCTTCCAAAGCGGTTCTCGCGCCACATAGTCCAGGCTCAGGCCGCTACATCCTTCCAGGAATTTCACATGGCCCAGGCGCAGCATGCTCATGAGTACCAGGGTGTAGTGCTCTTTTTCTTCATCGGTTACCGGTCCCAGGGCAATGGTACGGGTGATGTCGGTGGTTCCCTCGTAATACTGTCCGCCGGAATCCACCAGGTACAGGCCTCTTGCCTGCAGGCTCGCGCAATGCTCCGGCACTGCATGATAATGGCACAGCGCCGCATTTTTCCCATATGCAGAGATGGTGGTAAAGCTGATATCCAGCGCACCGTGATCCCGGCGCATCTGATCCAGGCGGTCGGCCACGCTGCACTCATCCATCGGGATCTTTCCGATGTTTTTCTTCAGCCAGTAAATATACTTGGTCATGACTACGCCATCGGTGATGTGGGCCTTCTTCATATTTTCAATCTCGGTCGCATTCTTCTGGGATTTGGCGTACACGGTCGGATTCATCTGGTCGATGATCTGGTTCTGCGCCTCCACGTTCTCATAAATGGCGAAGTTTACACGACTCTTCTCCAGAAGTACGGTGTGGTCTTTCAGCTCGTTCACATCCGCGTAAATGTCATTATACGGACGGATGGTTACACCCAGAGACTCCAGATAAGCACGGACTTCATCGGAGATCACCTGCGGATTTACATAAAAGAACAGGTTCTCTTCAGTTACCATCAGATAAGACAGCACCACCGGATTGCACGGAATGTCATTGCCGCGGATATTTAACAGCCAAACGATGTCATCCAGCGTGGTAAGAATGTGTACATCTGCGTATGCTTTCTTCATAGCAGCGCGCAGGTTCGCGATCTTCTCGGATGCGGCCTGTCCGGCATATTTCTCTTCCAGGATCCAGACTGGCTCAGCGGAAAGCTCCGGGCGGGTTTCCCAGATCTCGCCGACTAGGTCATGGTCGGAACAGATGGATGCCTGTTTGCGGGCAAGGCGTCCTTTTAAGCTTTCTCCGGTCTTGCTATTGATGACGCGGCCGTCAAAGCCCAGCACGCCATGCTCTGGCATATGCTCTGCCAGATACTGCTCTACGGTCGGCACACCCGGCTGGCCCATTTTCATCAGCTCCACGCCGCTGTCTTTCAGTTCTGCGGCCGCCTGCACGAAATAGCGGCCATCGGTCCACAAACCGGCCCAGTCCTTCTTGATCAGGGCAATGCCGGCGGAACCGGTAAAGCCGGTGATGTATTTTCTGCACGCGAAATGCTCGCCCACGTACTCGGACTCGTGGAAGTCCGCGGTCGGCACCAGGTAAGCATCCATATGATAAGTCTCCATCAGGCTGCGGAGACGCGCAATTCTTTCTGTGATCTCGTTCATGTTGTTGTCCTCGTTTTCATTCTTTAATTCTGACGCATGGCATCCTCAATGGCTGCCGCAATGCCTTCACTGTAGGTCGGATGTGCGCGCATCGCCAGGGAAAGCTGCTCGGCCGTCAGTCCATTGGCAATGGCTGTGGCCATCTCTCCGATCATGTCCGTGGCGCGCGGGCACATCATCTGCGCTCCCACAATGGTATTGGAATAGGCCTCAAAGATCAGGCGGATAAAGCCGTGTTCTTCCCGTGCGATGATAGACTTTCCGTTCTCGCCCATATCGTAAACGCCACAGCGCACCTTCATGCCAAGTTCACCCGCGCGGGCCTCGGTAATGCCGACGGTGGCAATCTCCGGCTCGGTGTAAATGCAGCTCGGAACAATGGGCAGGGAGACAAACATGCCGTTCGGCACGGCCTCCAGGCGGATGGAATGCGGCTTCCCTGCCAGATTTTCAATGACGTAGGTTGCCTGGGCCATAGCCACATGGGCCAGCTGTGTTTTGGCAGAGACATCGCCGATGGCATAGATGCCCGGCTCGCTGGTCTCGAAATCCGCGTTCACAACCGGTCTTCCCGCTTCCATCTGCAGTGTCATATCTTCCCCAAAAAGTCCCTCGGTGTATGGGGTTCTTCCAACGGCCACCACGACCTGATTGGTTTTGATCTGGGTGGTCTCATCGGTCAGCAGATGGCGCACGGTGCACACCAGTCCTTCCTCCCGCTGAATCTCCTCCACCATGGCGTTACAATATACGGTAATGCCCTTTTCCGTAAGCTGTTCCTTTAAGGCCTCGGAGACCTCCTCATCCATCGGTCCTAACAGGTGCGGGCCCTTCTCCACAATGGTTACCTTGGAGCAGAGCGCCTGGAAAATGGTGGCAAATTCCACGCCGATCACGCCGCCGCCCATAATGACGATGCGGTCGTAATTCCAGGTAGGAACTGCCAGCAGGCGGTCGCTGTTGATGACGCCCGGCAGGTTGATACCCGGAATGTTTGGCATCAGCGGCTTCGCACCGGTGGCGATGATGATATTCTTCGCCCGCAGATATTCCTTTCCGTTCTCTCCCACCACCTCAATGGTCTTTTCCCGGCGGATGGTCGCCTTTCCTTTGATAAAGGTGATGTTGTTTTTATCAAACAGCTTCTGGATCTCGCCCCGGTAACGGCGCACAGAACGCTTCTTATATTCCTGCATTTTCGCAAAATCGAAGGAGATAAAATCGGTAGAAACACCGAACTCATCCCCGTGCTGCATCATGGAAAAAATGTTGGATGCGTGCAGCAGCGCCTTGGTGGGGATGCATCCCCGGTTGATGCAGACGCCGCCAAGCTTATTCTCGTCCACCACGGCTACCTTCATGCCGAAGGACGCGCCCTTGAGGGCCGCCGTGTAACCGCCCGGTCCTGCCCCGATAATCACAAGATCATAATATGATGCCATAATGTTTGTATTCCTTTCGTTCTGTAACGATTGATTTTCTTTCTGTCTGGCTGCGCAGCCATTTCACAATAATCCCCCTCTAAAACAGGTGCAGCGCTTCACAGGCTTTGTAAACACCGTCTTCGCCAATGGGTGCGGTGACGTAATCTGCCGCCGCTTTTAACTGCGGATGTCCATTGCCCATAGCTACGCCAATGCCTGCGGCAGTCACAATTTCCAGATCATTCATGCTGTCACCAAATGCGATGGTGTGCTCCAGCGGGATATTCCAGGCTTTGCAGAGGCGTTTCAGTCCCTCTGCCTTGGAGGCATCCTTCTCGATGATATCGGCACCTTCCCGGCTGGAAAACAGCGGAAGCTTCAGCATGGGAAATGCCGCCTCCACCTCTTTTGCCCCCGGCTCCCGTCCTATGTAAGCCAGCGTGCGTACCGGCATGTTCAGAAGTTTCCACGGATCGCGAAACTTCCGGTCCGACATCTGCCAGCGCACCATATCATGGCGGGTCACACACCAGGGATTGACAAAATAATCGATATCGCCCACGGTCATGCCGATGGCGTAGTCCTTCCCTTCCGCAAAATGCAGCAGTTCTTCTACCAGTTCCCGCTTCATACAATGTTCATAGATCAGCTCCGGGCCAATGGTGATCTTGTTACCATTTAAGTGGATGATGGCATCCGGCTTCACCTCATCTGCCAGTCCCTCGCTGAACTTGGCATCCATGTCGCGGCCGGTGGCGATCACGATGTAATAGTTTTTGCGAAGCAGATCCAGCGCTTTGATGGCACTGTCCGGGATCTTATAATCTGCATGGTTCAGCAGTGTCATGTCCATGTCAAAGCTGACGATTCCCTTCATAAACAACTCTCCGTTTTCTTTCTGTAATCGCGGCCTGGCGCAATCCGCCAGCCGCCGGTAATTCTAGTATCCATGATAGCAAAGTACGGGGGGACTGTAAAGACCAAAAAAGCACGGAAGCCGATGCGAACGCATGACTTTCCGTGCTTAAAATCAATAGTTAATCGGGGCAACAGGATTTGAACCTGCGACCTCTCGGCCCCCAGCCGAGCGCGCTACCAAGCTACGCCATACCCCGATCGAACTATAATAGTATAGCAAAAATATACGGACTTGAAAAGTGTTTTCCGCAACTTTTTCCGTTTTTGTATTTTTTCATTTTGTATTTTTGCATTTATGTTGCAGATTCTCCCCCAGTTACCCGCCTGATATGAATCGCAAGAAATCCAGTTTCTTCTTTCGCAAGAACCAGCCTCAGCTCCTGTTCCAGTTTTTTCAAAATCTGCTCAGCCAGCGCGTATTCGAATGGAAACTGCTCTTTTGCGTATGCTTCCAGATCCAGATCCGTGCGTTCTCCCTTTCTGGCCCGGGCCAGCATATAGCGGACATGACTCATCAGCCGGTTGTAACCGAGAGAGCCATAAGGAAGCTTCTTTCCGGCTCCTTCCTCGATCATGGTCATACAGACGCCCACCAGACGGGCTGTTTCCAGAGAATCAGCCACATTTTCCTGCGCCAGTCCGGCGTGGATATGCAGGGCGATGAAGCCGGCTTCATCCTCTCCAAGGGCGGTTCCCGTCATCTTTTTTAAGATTTCGCATCCTTTTCTGGCCGCTTCATACTCATCTCCAAATAAGGCTGCAATATCATGCTGAAACGGATTGGGAATTTCTTTCTTCTCTCTGGCCCGTGCTGCTGCCATAGCAATGTGATCTGCCATTGGGATCAGAATATCATGCTGCAGCGGTCCCATCGCCGCTTCTGCCGTCTCTATGATTTTTCCGGCTGCTTCGATATAAATCGGATCAATGCCGTTTACACGGATCAGCGCCGGCGTTTTTTCGCTCACAAGTTCATAACGGCGTCCCTTAGGAAGTTCTGCCATCCGCTCTCCCATACGATGTCCGAAGCCGACCCCGTTTCCCAGAAGAATCTGCTCCTGACCGTTGGCATCATCCAGCACCAGAATCCCGTTATTGTTCAATACTTTGATTACCCGATACATAAAAATACCTCCTGCATCTTATGCCTGTCCTGTTATTATACACGACAACCTTAGGATACAGAAAGTACTTTTTGTTTCGTATGATAAATACTCCCTAAGTTTTTATCTTACTTTCTTATCTGACCAATCAGCTCTAGCCGTTTCACTTGCTTTTCTCCTTCTAAGCTTAAGCTTTCTCCCTCTGTCAGTCCTGTAAAAATAACGATGCAGGCATCGCTCACTGCGTGTTCCCGGATATAGGACGGGTCAAATTCCATGAGTTTTTCGCCTTTCTTAATTTTCTGTCCATCGCTTACAAATACCGTGAAGCCTTCCCCATTCAGTTTCACAGTATCTACACCGATATGGAGCAGATATTCCGTCCCATCCGCTGCCTTCAGGCCAATCGCATGTTTGCTCGGAAATACAAACATAACCTCGCCATCTTCCGGTGCCACAACAGTTCCATTCTCCGGCATAACCAGGTAGCCGTCTCCCATGGCTTTGCTGGCAAATGCCTCGTCCGGTGCCTCCGTGATTGGCTTTAATACGCCCTGGAACGGAGAGTAAAGTTTGTGGACATTTTCTGCGATGTTCTTGCTCTCTGCCAGATTCACAGCTGCTTCGGTTTCCGCAGTCACTTTGGTGCCCATATTCTCTGCATCATCTGTAGCTTCTGCAGTATCCTCCTCATGCTCCTCTGCCAGATAAGCTTCCAGCTCGGATTTGATCACAGTCACCTGCGGTCCGTAAATAATCTGGATTCCCTGCCCTTTTACGATCACGCCTACCGCGCCGGTCGACTTCAACAGCTTTTCATCAACCAACGACGAATCTGCGATAGAGCAGCGGAGTCGTGTCGCGCAGCAGTCCACGGAAGTGATATTGTTTCTTCCTCCCATACCCATTGCAATGGCTGCACTCCGGCTGTCTTTGCTGTTTTCTGCCTGGCTGCAGCTTTCTCCCTCTTTCGCTTCAGTCCTGCGGGCATTCACATCAGCCTTCGTGTAGAGCTTCGTCTCCTCGTCATCGTCCTCACGGCCCGGTGTTTTCAAATCAAATTTTTTAATCAGAAAACTGAACAAAAAGTAATACAGAAGGAAATACACAATTCCTGCCGGAATGATGCGAAGCCAGCTGGTTTTCGCATTGCCCTGCAGCACACCGAAAATCACCAGATCCAGAAGACCACCGGAAAATGTAAGGCCCACTGCAATGTTCAAAATATGCGCAACCATATAGGCACTTCCGGCCAGGATCACCTGAACCGCAAACAGCATTGGTGCTACAAACAGGAAAGAGAACTCAATTGGCTCTGTAATTCCGGTAAACATGCAGGCCAGCGCCGCACTTAAAAGCAGACCTCCTGCTGCCTTTTTCTTTTCCGGTTTCGCGCACCGGTACATGGCCAGCGCCGCACCCGGAAGTCCAAAAATCATAAAAATAAACTCACCGGAAAAATACCGGGTAGCATCCGCGCTGAAATGCGTCACATCTGACGAAGCAAGCTGCGCAAAGAAAATGTTCTGGCCGCCCTGAATCAGATTTCCATCCACCATCATGGTGCCGCCTACCGCAGTCTGCCAGAAAGGCATATAAAACACATGATGCAGACCAAACGGGATCAGCGCACGCTTAATGATACCAAAAATCAGGGTTCCGAAATAACCGGTTCCTGTAACCAGACCGCCCAGCGCGAAAATGCCATTCTGGACAGCCGGCCAGATAAAGTACATCAGAATACCGATACCAACGTAAGTAACGGTAGAAATAATCGGTACAAAACGGGAGCCGCCAAAAAATGACAGTGCGTTTGGCAGTTCAATCTTATAAAACCGGTTGTGGAGTGCTGCCACACCAAGTCCCACAAGAATACCGCCAAATACGCCCATCTGCAGGGTCTGAATACCGCAGACACTGGCAATGGTTCCCTCAAGCACATCCGGCGCAATTGTTCCGTCCGCTAAGACTTTTCCTGCTAATAAAAGCACCGCATTGATTGATGCATGCATCACAAAAAAAGAAATCATAGCTGAAAGTGCCGCAACCTCTTTTTCCGCCTTCGCCATGCCAATCGCAACACCCACCGCAAAGATGATCGGCAGATTATCAAAAATGACATTTCCTGCCTTGCTCATGATCATAAGCAGTGCATGCAGGATGGTTCCATTACCAAGAATCCCCTGTAAGCCATAGGTTGCAATGGTAGTCTCATTGGTGAAGGAACTTCCAATCCCCAGCAGGAGGCCAGCAACCGGAAGCACCGCAATCGGAAGCATGAAGCTGCGGCCTACTCGCTGAAGCACCCCAAAAATCTTGTCTTTCATGTTCTTTCTCCTTTTTTTCTGAGTATTCAGGTGTGTCTTTCTGACAGTTTTTACATCTCCCGAAAATTCTTCCTGCAAACGCACAAACGCCTTTCCATTTTACGTATTTCACCTGTGCAGAAAAGAAACCCGCTTCTATCAGCATACCCAAAACACTCCGTTTCAGTCGCTTCTGGGAAGTGTAGTTTTATTTGAAAAATGAAAAAGGCATCAACCAAAAGGACATCTCTTCGATGCCCTTTCGGTTAATGCCTGCTTTACCAGTAACACGCCCAAATCTCGATTGTGTTATTAGTATAGTATGGAATGACAGATCTGTCAACTATTTACGACGCACATCAGTGGAATCGAAATTTCCCATAACTCAGCTGCATCCGCATCCGGAATCGCAGCCATCTCCCGGCCGCCCCGGACCTCCAGGTCCACCCGGTCTGCGGTCATCGTCCCGTCCTTCCCGGAATCCATCGCGGAAGCCGGCATCATATCCTTCACGGAATCCGTTACGGAATGCTTCCCGGTTATTCCGGTTCCATCCGCAGGAACCGCCCCATCCCCAGTTATTCCATCCACAACCGCTGCAGTTATTGCCGCAGCCGCCACAATTGTTACCACAACCATTCCAGCTACACATATCGAAATCTCCTTTTTTGCTGTTTGTACTGTATCTTATGAGCAAATGCAGACAAGGGTGACAACCCTGCTTTCTGTCATATGATAGATTCCAATGCACCGCTGTTTCTGCTTTCACATAAGATGATACTAGAAACTCTGGAAAGGATTTATGATCATGGATTATTCCAATAGCCGGTGCGGCTGTATGCAGAGACCACATCTGCCCGAACCGCCGCATACCAATACAGGGAACTCCTGCGGGTCTGTGAACCAGCGTATGTCAGGCAATTCAGGTGGATGCTCAGACAATCGTCCGACAGCCAGTTCCTGCGGATGGGCGGCCCAGCGTCCCCTGCAGCCGGATCGAGAAAATACACAAAGAGACTGCTTAAGTGACATGTCCATTGCCATGGCTTATGTCCCCATGCAGCGCTGGAACCAGGTGTATGATATGAGCCGCGGACTTACCCGGGGAACCATTTTCCCGGAACTGGATCTGCCGTTCGTGATGGGGAGGTGCCGATGATGTGTGGATGCGACGACAAACTCCTGCAGGCTGTATATGAAACAGGCTTTGCTCTGGATGAGGCAACTCTGTATCTGGACACTCATCCAAACTGCCCAATGGCCATGCAGTATTTTCAGAATGCCCGGCGCATGAACCGCCAGGCTATGAAGGCGTATGAAGAACTAAATGGACCACTCCAGGTCGCTGACGCCGATTCCAATAACTGGAACTGGATCAACGGCCCATGGCCCTGGGAAGGAGGAATGCGCTGATGTGGAGGTATGAAAAACGACTACAGTATCCGGTAAAGATTTCACAGCCGAATCCAAAGATGGCTCAGTTTATCATGAGCCAGTATGGTGGCCCGGACGGCGAGATGGGCGCATCTATGCGCTATTTATCCCAGAGATATGCCATGCCTTATGACATAGCGAAAGCTTCCCTGACCGATATCGGAACCGAGGAACTGGCACATTTGGAGATAGTGGCAGCCATCGTTCACCAGCTTACCCGCAACTTAACCCCGCAGGAAATCGAAGATTCCGGATTCGGCCCTTATTATATTGACCACACTACCGGAATCTGGCCTCAGGCCGCAGGCGGCGTTCCGTTTAATGCCTGTGAATTCCAATCTAAGGGCGATCCAATCACGGATTTATTCGAGGATCTCGCTGCCGAACAGAAAGCCCGGAGCACTTACGACAACATTCTCCGCGTCGTAAAAGATCCGGAAGTCTGCGATCCAATCCGCTATCTGCGGGCAAGGGAAGTTGTGCATTTCCAGCGTTTTGGAGAAACATTGCGACATGTGCAGGATCAGCTTAACAGCAAGAACTTCTATGCCTTTAACCCGGCATTTGATCCAGGCCGGAAGACAAAAAATTCTGGAAATAATTAATACCATCCTATAAAACAAAACCGGGAAGCCCATTTGATCATTTATCAATTGCGCTTCCCGGTTTATCTTTCCATCAATATTCTGGTTATGATTGTAATTAGATGGTTTGAGCTGATAATTCTTTTAACACGTCACAAAGCAGTTCAAAACCGGTCTGTATATCCGCTACAGCGGTGGCTTCTGCCGGATTATGGCTGATACCTCCGATACTCGGCACGAAGATCATCGCGGTCGGGAAATGCTTTCCGAATACCATCGAGTCGTGTCCGGCACCGCTGTTCATATGCTTATACGCGAGATGTTTCTCTTCACAGTGCTGCTCGATCACCTGAATCACGTTCGGATCCATTTTCGCCGACTTCAACCAGTGGTTCTGTCCAAGCCGGAGCTTAAAACCCTTGCTTTCGATGGATTCCAGCGCGTGCTTCAGAATTGCTTCATCATGAAGCAGTTCCTCTTCACTGCCATCGCGCATATCAATGCGCAGATTTACCCGATCTGCAATGACATTCTGCATTCCAGGAAATACCTGTATCGCGCCATAGGTAAGGGTGGCTGAAGGGGCCTCCGCCATCATCTGACGGGTAGACTCTGTTATAAATTCCGCAGCAGCCACCACAGGATCGTGCCGTAAAGGCATCGAGGTGGTACCTGCATGGTTCTGGCTTCCATGAATGGTTAGCTCATAATTGACGATACCGACGATACTGTCCACAATACCGATCTGCTTCTGCTCGCTTTCAAGTACCGGTCCCTGTTCGATATGCAGCTCTACGATCGCTCGAATATCGTCACGTTTCACGCTTTTCAGCGCTTCCGGCTGATATCCGGCAGATAACAGTGCTTCACGAAGTGTGACACCATCACAGCCGACCTCCTCGAGATCCTCTTCTTTCAGCGTGCCACAGATCGCACGGCTGCCCTGACAGCCGGTAGAGAAACGACTGCCCTCTTCCTCCATCAGACCAACCACTTCCAGGCTGTGTTTCGGAACGAAGCCAGACTGTTTGAGATATCCCAGCGCTGCCACACCGGTCACAACGCCCAGTGCGCCATCATATTTTCCAC
>PVMN01002331.1_pt1 | contig 20085 bp, 12 predicted proteins | sample 1853401 | NCBI WGS metagenome assembly PVMN01 (sample SAMN08533510, study PRJNA380276) | Human gut metagenome, whole genome shotgun sequencing project.
GTGTATCGTTTTTCTTGTATATATGAGAAAAATCATCTATAATAGTGAAGCTGTAATCGGCGACATAAAATCTGAAAGGGGAAAAGATGAAACAGATATTAAAATATTTGAGGGAGTACAAAAAGGAATGCATCTGTGCTCCGTTATTTAAGCTGCTGGAAGCATCCTTTGAGCTTATAGTACCGCTTGTCATGGCGGCAATCATTGATAACGGAATTACGGCTTCGGACAAGCCATATATATGGAAGATGGGAGGTGTGCTGGTGCTGCTTGCGGCAGTTGGTCTGGTAAGCTCGGTCACAGCACAGTATTTTGCGGCAAAGGCGGCAGTTGGTTTTTCTACAAAGCTTCGCCATATATTGTTTGAAAAGATAGAGTCACTGTCATTCTCAAAGATGGATACAGTGGGCACATCGACACTTATCACTAGGATGACAAGCGATATAAACCAGGTGCAGTCAGGAGTCAATCTGGTACTTCGACTCTTCCTTCGCTCGCCATTTATTGTATTCGGAGCTATGGCGATGGCTTTTACAGTAAATGTAAGAGCGGCAATGGTTTTTGTTGTTACTATACCTCTGCTTTCAATAGTGGTATTCTCAGTTATGGCTGCAAGCCTTCCGCTTTACAAAAAGGTACAGAGCTCTCTTGACACAGTGCTTTCACACACCAGGGAGAATTTAGAGGGAACCAGGGTTATAAGAGCTTTCAATAAGCAAAATGATGAGATTGACAGCTTCAACAGGGACAACGAGTTTTTAACCAATATGCAGCAGGTTGTAGGACGAATCTCAGCACTCACCAATCCGCTGACATTTATCATTATAAATATCGCAACAATCGCAGTTATCGTATCAGGCGGCAAGCAGGTATACGCAGGAATCCTCACACAGGGTGAGGTTGTGGCACTTGTAAACTACATGTCACAGATACTTGTCGAGCTGATAAAGCTTGCAAACCTCATCGTACAGGTGACAAAGGCAGTGGCGTGCGGTAATCGTATAGCGGATGTGCTTTCTATTCCATCAAAGCTTCCTGAGAAAAATCCTAAGCTCATTGGTGCAAAGGACGGCGCACCTGAGGTTGAGTTTGACCATGTCTGCATGACCTATGAGGGAGCGGCCGATGAGACACTCACAGATATAAGCTTTACAGTGCAAAAGGGGCAGACGATCGGAATCATCGGTGGTACAGGTTCAGGAAAATCAAGCCTTGTAAACCTTATCCCGAGGTTTTATGATGCCACAAAGGGTACTATAAGGATTCAGGGAAATGATATAAATGACTACGATGCAGTGCAGCTTCGAGATAAAATCGGTGTTGTAATGCAAAAGGCAGTGCTTTTTGCAGGAACGATAGCCGACAACCTGCGCTGGGGCAAAAATGATGCCACAGAGGAGGAAATGTGGAAGGCACTCGATATAGCACAGGCAACAGAGGTTGTAAAGGGTAAAGAGGGAGGCCTTGACTACATGATAGAGCAGGGCGGCAAGAACTTATCAGGCGGTCAGAAGCAGCGTCTTACAATTGCCAGAGCGGTCGTAAAGGATCCTGACATACTTATACTTGACGACAGTGCATCGGCACTTGACTTTGCTACAGATGCGAGTCTTCGCGCGGCATTAAAGGGCATGCATGGTGACAAGACAATATTTATCGTGTCACAGCGTACCTCATCTATCCAGTTTGCGGACAATATCATAGTGCTCGACGACGGACAGATGGTTGGCTTCGGACCTCATGAAAAGCTGCTTGAGACATGCGAGACCTACAAAGAGATATATGATTCACAGTTTAAAAAAGAGTCGGATATGACCAGACAAAAGGAGGTGTAGAGTATGGCTATGGATAATGCGAAGATGAATAAAGCAGGCACAATGCGCAAGGTATTAAGATACATGAAGAGATATATTCCTTTGCTTGTAATTTCCCTTGCCCTGTCTGTTGTTACAGTGGCGCTTACGCTTTATTTTCCAATCCTCACAGGACGCGCAATTGATTTGATCGTAGGAAAAGGAAAGGTTGATTTTACGGCTATGACAGCCATCCTCACAAGAGCAGCAATAATAGTCGTCATAGCGGCAGCAGCCCAGTGGCTTACAAATATCTGCAACAACAGGATGACCTACAACATAGTGAGGGATATAAGGCGTGATGCATTTTTAAACATTGAAAAAATGCCGCTTTCCTATATTGACAGCCACTCACACGGTGATATGGTCAGCCGTATCATCGCCGATGTAGATACATTTTCAGAGGGACTTTTGATGGGCTTCACACAGCTCTTTACAGGAATTGCTACAATAGCAGGCACGCTTATTTTCATGCTTACAATAGATGTGAAGATATCATGCATTGTAGTGCTTATCACACCTCTGTCACTTTTTGTGGCAAGCTTTATCACTAAAAAGACATATTCCATGTTTCAGCTACAGACAAGAACAAGGGGAGAGCAGACATCACTCATCGACGAGATAGTAGGAAATGAAAAGGTCGTACAGGCCTTCAACCATGAGGATGAGGCGCTTGAGCAGTTTGACGAGATAAATGACAGATTACAGAAATGCTCACTGAGGGCAACATTTTTCTCAAGTCTTACAAATCCGAGTACACGTTTTGTCAACAGTATTGTGTATGCCGGAGTCGGAATTTTTGGTGCCATGAGTGCACTCACCGGCGGAATCACAGTAGGACAGCTTTCATGCTTCTTATCATACGCCAACCAGTACACCAAGCCGTTCAACGAGATATCGGGTGTCATCACAGAGCTTCAGAACGCACTTGCCTGTGCTGCTCGTATCTTCGAGCTGATTGAGGAGAAAAAGGAGATACCGGATGCTTCGGATGCGGTAACACTCGATGAGGCAGACGGCCGTGTGGACATAGAGGATGTTTATTTCTCATATGTGCCGGATAAAAAGCTTATCGAGGATTTCAATCTTCACGTAAAGCCTGGACAGCGCGTGGCTATCGTAGGTCCGACAGGCTGTGGAAAGACGACTATTATCAATCTGCTTATGAGATTTTATGATGTAAACAGTGGAACAATTAAGGTGAGTGGACACGATATCAGAAAAATCACGCGCGAGAGTCTTCGTGACAATTATGGTATGGTGCTTCAGGAGACATGGCTCAAGAAGGGCACAATCCGTGACAATATCATAATGGGAAAGCCTGATGCCACAGATGAGGAAATCATTACAGCAGCAAAGGCATCCCATGCCCACAGCTTTATCAGACGTCTGCCGAAGGGCTATGACACTGAAATCGGTGAGGACGGTGGCAGCCTGTCACAGGGGCAGAAGCAGCTTTTATGCATCACAAGAGTTATGCTCTGCTTACCGCCTATGCTGATATTGGATGAGGCAACATCATCGATTGATACACGTACAGAGATTAAGATTCAGAAGGCATTTCTTACCATGATGCAGGGCAGGACAAGCTTTATAGTGGCTCATCGTCTGTCTACCATCAGGGAAGCGGATATTATCCTTGTTATGAAAGACGGAAAGATTATAGAGCAGGGCAATCATGAGAGCCTGCTTGCAGCGGACGGATTTTATGCGAACCTCTACAATAGCCAGTTTGCATGAATATAGCCAATGAGTAAGAGAAGGCGACCGGCGCACGAGGGTGAATTTCCCGTGCGCCGGTCGCCTTAACATATTATTAAAAGATACAATGCAATCCACACTTACTGCGCTGCATCAGGAGCTACATACGAGTATGCATTGGACATCTTTGCAGCATTGTTTGTCAGAGTGACAGCCTCTCTGTAGTAGGCAACAACAGGAGTGCCCTTATCCACAGCGTTGAACAGCTGCTCTGCAAAAGCAGGCGGCACATTGATACATCCGTGTGAGCCTGAGGTTTTGTAAATTGTTCCTCCGAAGGTATTACGCCAGCTGGCATCATGGATACCTATATTGTAGGCAAACGGCATGAAATAGCTGACAGGAGAAGAGTATCCCTCGCCGACAAGAGTAGCATTTCTCTGCTTGTAAACAATCTTGTATACACCATCTACGGAACCATTCTGACGGGCGAGATTACCTGATACGAAATCAGACTCCATCTGGAGAGCACCATCCTTGTAATACCACATGTGCTGCTTTGTGTAGTCAATCTCTATGTATGTATTACCTATGTCGTCAGCGCCTCGGTAGAGTGCTGTCTGCTCGTAAACAGGCGCTCTTTCCACTGGCTTGCCTCCCTCTAAATCTGAAAGGAGCTGGGCTTTCTCATTTTTCTTGCTGACTACCCATCCGTAGTCTCCACCACCTATTTCAATAGTGTCACCGGACGATGTCTTGAATGAGCGTTTGCGTCCGAAGGTGTTGTATTTGGAAGCAAGCTGCTGGACATATTTAGTGACCTTGGCATCATCTATGTTCACGTTGCCGTCATCTGAGATGCTTAGCATATCAAGGATTTTGGCTGAGTCAAGTTTCTCATCGGCACCTTCAATTTTGTATGTGACGGTTGAAGCAGTGTATTTGTCGAGGGCTTCTTTTTCATTTTTGATTGTATCGCTTTCCTTTGTGATTTTTGGAGCTTCATAACAGTCATCACTTAAGCTAAGCTTTGGAAGCTCGTTGTCCAGGGCGTCCTTTACCTCGGCAAGGATGCTGTCATATATCGGCTTGCAGCCTTTTTTCTCTTCAATCACATTGTATTCGCCGTCTTTTATCTCGATATGGGCATCCTCCGGATTTTCAATGTAGTCATCACTGAAAATATCAAGAGCCTTGAGCTTTTCCGCCAAAGCGGCATCGTTATATTTGGATGAACCCTTTAGAGTATAGTTTTGAGCTTTGAAGAGACTGACAGGCCATGTAAAAGCATTCTGCCTTTTTAGGATTTGCTCCTCATCACCGTTTGAGACATATTCATAGGAAAAATCAGGTCCCTTAAGTGAAAAGCTGTTGCCTTTTCTGTCAGTGATTGTGAGCAGATAATCGCGGCTTAGGGCTGTATTTTTTTCTAATGCCTCTTTTGCAGTTTTACCTGCGTATTTTACAGAGTTAATCTTTGTGTTGAACAGATAGTGGCTGCTAAAATAAAAGGCAAAGCCAAGATAAACAGCCAAAAGCACACCAAGCACAACGGCGCAGGTTATAAGCACTTTTTTCTTCATGTAAATCGACCTCCTTGGAGATATGCTGTTGCTGCCTACACCGGGGGGGGGTAGGCGGCAGCTAAAATCAGTTACATTTGTGAAGATGTGACACATCCATATAGTCAGGCAGACCATTCTTGTAGGCTACAGCGGTTTCTCCCTGAATAAGTGGTTTTAAGTATTCGATAAGTTCAGGCTTCACATCATTGCCCGCATCATTGATCCAATCTCTTGGCACAGACTTGGCCTCGTTTGCGATATCCTTGATAGCAGAATATGTGTATTCCACCTGATAAGGATTATTTGAGATGCGCTTCAAGCATACCATTGATGCGGTCACACCCTCTGCTGCAATAGTGACACCCTTTTTACCCTGAGCAAAAGATTCCTCGATATCGGTTAATGATGCAAGGTGTGAGGCACAGCGCTGGAGCACATTTACCTCTACAGAGCGCACCTTGACACCGATGTTTTCCTTTACGATGAACTCAAGAGCTTTTCCGGCACCGCTTAGCTGCTGGTGTCCGAACTGGTCACATGCGGCCTTTGATGATGTAATGTATGAGCCGTCTGCGTCATGTATTCCTTCGGATACGGCAACTATTACATTGTTAGTGTGCGTAAGGGCTTCTTTTATATCGGCAACAAATTTGTCCTTGTCAAAATCCACCTCAGGCAGATAGATAAACTGAGGCGCTGTATTGTACTCATTACGTGCGAGAGCGGAAGCGGCAGTGAGCCATCCTGCGTCACGTCCCATGATTTCAACGATTGTAACACTCTTAACAGCATAGATAAAGGTGTCATGGGCTATCTCAAGCATGCTTGATGCGATATATTTGGCTGCAGAGCCAAATCCCGGAGTATGGTCTGTCATGCACAGATCATTGTCGATGGTTTTTGGAATTCCTATAATTTTCACATCACTGTTGATTTTTTTTGCATAATCGGATAACTTTAATACGGTATCCATTGAATCATTTCCACCGATGTAAAAGAAAGCTTTTATAGAAAGCTTATCGAACTGGTGGAAGATGTATACATATGGTGAATCATCATCCTTGTAATCAGGGAGCTTGTGGCGGCATGAGCCAAGATACATCGCAGGTGTGGTCTTAAGCTTTTCAAGATTAGCATCATCTGCAAAAATATCTGACAGATTGAGATAATTCTCATTTAATATGCCGAGTATTCCGTTTACGGCGCCATAGCAGATATCGTATTTCTCAGAGCTTTTTACTCCTGCGATGACTCCTGCAAGGCTTGCGTTGATTGCAACAGTTGGGCCGCCTGACTGGGCGACGATACAGTTTGACTGATTCATTGTAATCTCCTTATTGTGTATTTTAACTATTCTCTTCTGTAAGAATAGTTATGGTATAATTTTAAAATGACTACTGAAGGCGCATGGCATATGCACCGCATAATCATATAGATTGTAGTATCAAACATTATTTTTAGCAAGGGTTAAAATGAAAAATATGAATAAATACGAGAATTGCTTATTGTGTCCCAGAAAATGTGGCATAAACAGAAGAACCGGACAAACAGGCGTATGTGGCGTTTCATCTGAAATAAAGGTGGCGCGAGCAGCACTTCATTACTGGGAGGAGCCGTGCATATCAGGAAAAAGAGGAAGTGGGGCAGTTTTTTTCTCAGGCTGCAGCCTGCACTGCGTGTTCTGCCAGAACAGGGAAATTTCTGACGGAAAAGAGGGAAAGGTAATCAGTAAAGAGCGGCTGAGTGATATCTTTATGGAACTTGCTGACAAAGGCGCAAATAATATCAATCTGGTCACACCGGGGCAGTATATCCCTGATATAGTGTGGGCGGTAAACGATGCAAAAAGCCGCGGCATGAAGCTTCCTATTATATACAATACGAGCGGATATGAAAATGTGACAGAGCTAAAGCTGCTTGAGGGTATAGTGGATGTGTACCTTCCGGATTTTAAATATATGGACAGTACGCTTTCGGCAAGGTATTCAAGGGCAAAAGATTATCCGTCTGTCGCAAAGCAGGCGCTTTCAGAGATGGTCAGGCAGCAACCGGATGTCGTGATTGACGATTCGACAGGACTCATACAAAAGGGAGTTATTGTGCGACAGCTTCTACTGCCGGGACATGTGAATGATGCAAAGGATGTACTTAAGTACCTGTATGATACATATCATGATCACGTATATATAAGCATGATGAGCCAGTTTACGCCGATTGCACTAAAGGATTATCCTGAGATAAACCGCACAGTGACAAGGAGAGAGTATGAAAGGCTTGTTGACTATGCCCTCGAAATAGGAATCACGAATGCATTTATACAGGAGGGTGACGTGGCAAAGGACAGCTTCATTCCGGCATTTGACTGTGAGGGAGTATAATATTTACCGTTTTTCTTAATAAAATAGTAAGAATTGGCAGGCAAAAATGACTGGATTTTGTGACGCCGGTGTAGTACTATGGTTATGTGATATTTTTTAGCTGTGAAGGTACTGAACAGTTACGATATTTTGTTATTACTCACATCCCGGTGTGACAGACGATAATGTTTTTAATCACACAGGATACATCATTCAATAGAGGATACAGTGATGAAAAATATAGAAGAACAGCAGATAATAATTGAATGTCCGAATACTATCTTTCATCTATACATTGACAGTGAGGATGAGCTTTCAAAGGTTAAGGTGTTTATGAACAATATGAAGAATGTTGATTCGATAAGTCTGCATGATATATACAACTGGTGCAACAGACAGCATGTGCAGTACACGACGACATTTAATTATGACAGTAAAATGACCTTGACAGAAATGATAAAATCCTACATATTTTACTTCAGACAGAAGCTAAGATATGTAAATAATAGTGATAGGATGATAGAAACATGAGATACCCTGAATTTCTAAAGGATAGAGGAACAATAGGCTTTGTGGCGCCTTCGATGGGCTGTACAACAGAGCCGTACAGGAGTGCCTTTGACAATGCCATTAAAAGGTTTCACAGCATGGGTTATAAGACGATAGAGGGACCTAACTGCAGGTGCGACAGTGGCATAGGTATCAGCAATACACCTAAGAAGTGCGCAGAAGAGCTGAACGAGAGCTATGCTTCTGCTGACAGTGATGTGCTTATATCCTGTGGTGGTGGCGAGCTGATGTGCGAGGTAGTGCCTTATATCGATTTTGAGCGCGTGAAGCAGTCAAAGCCGAAATGGTACATGGGCTATTCTGACAATACGAATTTCACATTTTTGGAGGCTACTATTGCAGATACAGCAGGTATTTACGGGCCGTGTGCGGGCAGCTTTGGCATGGAGGTGTGGCATGAGTCACTTACCGATGCATTTAATCTGCTTTGTGGCAGGAAGCTTTCATTTACCAATTACCCTATGTGGGAGAAGGAATCGATAAAGGATGAGAATGCTCCGTTTGTGGGCTACAACCTGACTGAAAAGTCGTGTATCAGCTCTATTCCTGCGGTGGCAAAGGAAAGCAGGCTTACCATGAGAGGCAGGCTGCTTGGTGGCTGCATGGATTGTCTTATCAATCTGCTTGGTACATCGTTTGACCATGTAAGGGAATTTAATGAGCGCTACAGTGATGATGGTATCATATGGTTCCTTGAGGCTTGTGACCTTAATGTGATGGGCATGAGAAGGGCTATGTGGCAGATGAAAAATGCAGGATGGTTTTCAAATGTAAAGGGCTTTCTTATCGGACGACCGGCGCACTTCGGAGAGGAAATGTTTGGCATAGACCACAGACAGGCGCTTTCATCACTGCTTAGAGAGTTTAATGTGCCAATCATCATGGACCTGGATATAGGTCATATGTCGCCGATGATGCCTGTGGTATGCGGAAGCATGGCAGATGTCAGCTTCGACGGAAGCAGCTTTACAATTTCGTATGATATAGAGCAGTAGATTGGAGGAAAAATGATTAGATTAATAAAGAAAAAAGCAAAGAGTATTGTATGTAGCGTGCTTGCTGCGGTGACACTGTTTACGATGAATCCGGCTGTATTTGCAACAGAGACAGCTACGCAGACGGATACAGTTTCAAGTGTTGATGTATCAGGCAGTGACAGCAGTGACGCAGCTGATAAGAGTAACACAGACAGTAATGCAGACAGCACAACGACAGCCGGTAGTGAGGCAAACGACAAGGTGACCATCAGCAAAAATGATAAGCCATACTTAAGTCTTGGAGCAGACCTTACACCGGATCAGAGAGCGACAGTGCTTGGATTTATGGGAATCGAGCTCACTGATCTGGACAATTACGATGTGGTCTATGTAAATAATGATGAGGAGCACAAGTACCTCGATTCATACATCAGCAAGAGCGAGATTGGCACAAGGTCACTTTCCTCAGTACTCATTACAGAGGATAAAAAGGGTGCGGGTCTTAGTGTTTCCACACACAATATCAATTACTGTACGGTAGGAATGTACAAGAATGCGCTTGCCACAGCAGGCATAGCTGATGCTAAAATCATAGTCGCAGGACCGTTCCCTATTTCCGGAACGGCAGCACTTGTAGGCACACTAAAGGCATACGAGGAGATGACAGGCAAGAAGCTTGACGACAAGGTGACAGACGCAGCGATGGATGAGCTTGTCACAACAGGAGAGCTCAACAAGAGCATTGACGGCGATTCGCAGGATATCGAGGCAATGATTGCAGACCTAAAGAAGCAGCTTGCCGATGGAGGGCTCAAGGATGAGAGCCAGATAAAGGATGCGATAAAGGAGGCTGCAAAGGATTACGACCTGAAGCTTTCTGACGATGATATTGCAAAGCTGACATCGCTTCTTATGAAGCTTAAGGATGCCAATATCGACTGGGATTCAGTAATTAACCAGGCACAGGACTGGGCATCAAAGCTTGGCGATAAGATAAATGACCCGGGCTTCTGGGAAAAGATTGGTAACTTTTTCATGGATTTATGGGATAAGATAAAATCCCTGTTCAGCTAGAAAAAGATACAGGAGACAGTAAGAAAAAGCAGAATATGAATCAGACAACTCCCTGAAACGTAAGCACGGGCTGCACGTTGAAGGGAGTTTTTTGATTAAAGGGTCAAAAGGTATCATCGATGCATGCTTGCATGCAATTCGATGTATACCTAAAAAAAAAATAATAAATTTCTGCCGAATACATTGATACAAAGGTCATATTCTATTATAATTAAATGGATAATGGATTAATGTAAACAATGCACATAAGAAAGATGGGATTTGATGATAAAGATAAATAAATTTCTGGCAGCCTCTGTCGTTACATTGTCATTAGCCGCATGTGACCTGGCACCATACAGCAGCATAGCAGTCTATGCGGATCAGGCGGCTAAGGTTGTGTGTGATGAGAGATACTGGGTAGCGGCGAGAAGCGGACCGGGCACAGAGTATGAGCTGGAGCACAAGCTTTCAAACGGCAAGGATATCACTATTCTTGAGCAGACCACAGGTGCAGACGGCAAGGTGTGGTACAAGGCGAAGTACAATCTGGCAGCAAATAACGAGGAGTGTGTCAGCTATATAAGGTCTGATTTTGTATCAGCAGGTACCGGCACAGCTGCATCAGACAATGCGCAGACAGGGGATGCTTCGGCAGACACCGGCAATGCGGATGCCATACAGCAGAATAATGAGGAGCAGCTTGCCCTTGCAACCGCATCGGGAGCATATGCTACAGGTACGATTACAGGTGGCAATGTGTATGTCCGCAATGCAGCAGGCACATCCGGCACTACCAAGGTTGTCTCACTCAACTGGAACCATCAGGTTGACATAATTGGAGAGACCAGGGTAAACGGTGTGGTCTGGTACAATGTCAAGGGTACTTTAAACGGCAAGGCATTTACGGGCTGGACTATCAGTACATACATAAAGGTGACATACAATAATAGCGGAGACAATACCGATTTTGTCACGGCTATGAAGAATGCAGGCTTTCCTGACAGCTATATTCCAAACCTTACAGCTCTTCACAATAAGTATCCAAGCTGGACATTTGAGGCTGTAAATACAGGTTTGAATTGGGATACGGTGATTGAAAATGAAAGTGTAAACGGACTTAATCTGGTATCCAAATCAGCAGACAATGCCAAGAAATCCACAGCTGCCGGAGCATATAACTGGTCAACAAATACGTGGGTTGAGTACGAACCGGGATGGGTGTCAGCAAGCAGTGCCTATATTGCTTATCTCATGGATCCAAGGAATTTTCTTGATGAGACCAATATTTTTCAGTTTCAGAGTCTGGCATACAGTCCGAATGAGGCACTTGAAGGTGTCAAGTCCATAGTAAAAGGCACATTTATGGAGGGAACAAAGACCTATTCCAACAATGGCGAGAAAATCAATTATGCAAGCACATTCATGGATGTGGCAAAGAGCAGTGGAGTAAGTGCATACCATATAGCATCGCGTATAAAGCAGGAGCAGGGACAAAAGGGAACGAGCCCTCTTATTTCGGGTACATATTCCGGATACGAAGGATATTATAATTATTTTAATTTTAGTGCAACCGGAAACACGAAGGATAAGATTTATAAAAATGGTCTGTCTTTTGCCAAGAAGCAGGGCTGGAATACAAGAGTAAAGTCCATAAGCGGCGGAGCTGTAAAGGTGGGCAGCAATTATATAAATAAGGGTCAAAATACACTGTATTTTGAGAAGTTTAATGTAGTAAATACAAGCTCGCTGTATTTCCATCAGTACATGGGCAATGCCACAGCGGCTCTTACTGAGGGACAGAGTCTGGCTAAAGGATATTCAGACAAGAATCAGGCTTTTGTATTTAAAATACCTGTATACAACAATATGCCATCGTCAGCAGTGGGCTTCGATAAAGCTGGCGATACCAATAACTATCTGCAGTCGCTTGCGATAAGCGGTGTAACACTCACACCGGCCTTCAATGGAGCGACAACAAGCTATTCAGCAGTTGTTTCAAATGCTATAAGCTCAGTGACTGTTTCGGCAGATGCAGTTTCAGGAAACAGTGGTGTTTCAGGCACAGGAAGCTATTCGCTTGCTGTCGGAAATAATACAATTAAGGTAAATTGCAAGTCGCAAAGCGGTGATACAAGAACATACACTATCAATATAAACAGGCAGGCGGCATCTGTAAATAATGCAGGTGGCAATAATAATCAGAACAATAATAACCAAAATAATACAGATGTAAACATAACATCAGGTAAATACAGTATAGGTACTTATATTACAGGCATTGAGCCTGGAACCGGTGCAGCTGATTTTGTGAAGAATATAGCAGTATCAGCATCAGGTACTGTAAAGCTTCTGACAAGCTCAGGCTCAGAAAACAGCGGAAAGATTGCAACAGGCAATAAAGTGGCTGTTTATGATGCTTCAGGTAATCTGAAAAAGACATACGATATTGTTATATATGGAGATATCAATGGTGATGGTGCTGTAAATGCTCTTGATATGATTAAGCTCAACAGACATATCTTAGGAAAGGGAACACTCACAGGTGCTTATCTGGAGGCAGCTGATGCTAACAGAAAGGGTGATGGTGGAAATGCCCTTGATATGATAATCATGAACAGACACATACTGGGCAAATCAAAGATATCGCAGAATTAGAAATGTGAGGAAAGATATGAAGAAATTATTTGGATGTATATTATCACTTGTTGTGGCAGTGATGCTTGTTTTCACACCTGCCGAGCATGTATATGCGCAGGGACTTGGATTAAGTGTCAGCTCAAGCTCTGTAGCTGTTGGAAAAACAGTCAAGGTGACGGTTTCTATGCCGTCAGGATATTTTGGCACTGTAGTTATCTCAAGCTCCGACGAGGGAGTACTGAGTAACGGTGGAGATGGTGTGGCAAATATTGGTGATGCAGCGGGACCGGAATACCCGACATCGCGGTCATTTTCGTTTACGGCGAAGGCTGCAGGAAGCTGCACTATAAAGGCATATTGTACAGTTGTAGGAGATGCAGAGGGCAACGATGCCGGAGGTACAATTACCGGTGCCAGCACGAAGGTGACGGTAAAAAGTGCTTCATCAAACAATGATTCAAACAGCAACAAGGATAACAAGGACAATTCCGGCAGCAATACCGGCAATGACAACAATGCAAATAAAGATAATGAAAACAAAGAGGAAAAGAAATCCTCAAACGCATCTCTTGGTTCGCTTGTTATCTCAGCAGGTATGCTTTCCCCTGAGTTTTCTGCTGCGACAAAGGATTACACAGCTACAGTAGATTACAGCTGTTCAAGCCTTGCGGTTACAGCAAATCCGGCTGATTCCAAGGCGAGTGTGACATCGGTCACAGGCAATGATTCACTTGAGGTTGGAGAGAATACGGTCAGCGTTGTTGTGACAGCAGAGGACGGCAGCACAAGCACATACAATATAGTTGTTACCAGAAGAGCCGAGGATGATCCGGAGAATGCAGATAAGCAGGATAACTGGAAGAAGTTCGATATAAATGGCACAGAGTGGACTATGGTAAATGACATTCCGGAGGATGTTGTTCCTGAAGGCTTTGAGCACTCAAAGACAGTGATTGACGGACTTGAATACAATACCCTTCATGGCACCTTCGGTGATATCACGCTTGTGTATTTACAGTCGGAAAGCGGCAATGGGCTTTTTGTATATGATGCTGCCCAAAATGCAGCGTATGAGTATGTCCGTATCAATTCCGAGTCACATTTTATCGTGGTTTTACTGCCTAAGGTGGATGATGTACCTGAGGGATATAATGAGATATCGCTCTCCATAGAGGGCAAGGGTGTGGCAACAGCCTACCAGACCAAAGCCGAAAAAACCGATGATCAGACAAAGGATTTTTACCTCGTATATGCCATAAATGACAATGGTGAGAGTGGCTGGTACACATATGATAGCGTAGATGGCACATATATGAGGACCGAGCTCAGCACACCTACAGTGGCACAGGAGGAAAACGATGCGGTAAAGAGTGAGCTTGTTCCGGGAATTGCCAATAAATATCTTGTTTTAGCTGCAATACTGGTTCTTATTATCATTATTCTGGCATTACTTCTTCTGGTGGTTATTGTGAAAAATAAGAAGCGCACAGCTAATGAAGAAAATGATGAAGAAGACGATACAAAAGAGTTCGATATAGAGGAAAATGATATAGAAGCTAATGATGATGATGCACAGGAATCGGCTGAAGAATCGCAGATAGATGAGATTCAGGAATCGGCTGAAGAATCGCAGGTAGATGAAATCCGGGAACCGGCTGAGGAATCTGGCGAAGAGTCACAGATAGCTGAGATTTTAGAATCAGACGAAAATACGGAAAGTACAGAAGCATCCGATGCATCCTATGCCGGAAGAACCGTAGAAATCACATCCGATTTAAAGAAAACTGCTGAGAATGAAAAATCTGATTTTAATTTAAAAGAGACTTCAAATCAGGAGAATGCTGCAGATGATGATACCTTGAAGAATCAGGTTCAAATGGCGCTTGATGGCTTTGTCAATGAGGGAAATAAGCCGTCTGAGACTATAGACAGCAGTGCAAAGGACGACAATGAAGATGACAGCGAAGATGATGATTTGCAGTTCATCGACTTAAATTAGTGAATATGACTGGAGGATATGACTTGAAACCATATACAAGTAAGGCTAAAAAAGCAATAGATTTGGCTGCACGTATATCAAAGAAAATGAATTACAGCTATGTTGGAACAGAGCACATACTGGCTGGCCTTATAAAAGAGGGCACCGGTGTGGCAGCTGAGGTTCTAACAGCCTGCAATGTGGAATATGATAAGCTTATTTCGATGATTGAAGACCTGATTTCACCGGGGGATAACATCGAAGTGATGGACAGGGATGGCTATTCACCAAGGACACAGAGAGTATTGGAGCGTGCATCGGAGGAAGCCGATAGATTTGAGTGCAATGAGATAGGGACAGAACACTTGCTAATGGCTATAGTACTGCAGGGAGACTGTGCAGCTGCAAGACTTTTAAACACCATGGGTGTTAACAGTCAGAAGATGTTTATAGATATTCTTGGTGCGATGGGTGAGGATCCGTCTGCATACAGGGATCTGATGAAAAGCTACAGTACATCATACAATTCTGCGACTCCTGTATTAGATCAGTATTCCAGAGATTTGACAGATATGGCAGAGGCAGGGCTTCTTGACCCTGTTATAGGCAGAAAAAAGGAGATGGAGCGCGTTATCCAGATACTTTGCCGCCGTGGCAAAAACAATCCATGTCTGATTGGAGAGCCGGGAGTGGGCAAGACCGCTATAGTAGAAGGACTTGCGCAGGATATAGTCAGTGGCAATGTTCCGGATATTCTTTTGGGAAAGAGACTGGTTTCCCTTGATATGTCCGGGCTTGTAGCCAAATCAAAGTATCGTGGTGAGTTTGAGGAGCGTATCAAGAAGGTGATAAGCGAGGTTTCAAATGCCAAAAATGTACTGCTTTTCATTGATGAGCTTCACACTATAATAGGTGCAGGAGGAGCAGAAGGTTCGTTAGATGCATCTAACATATTAAAGCCTGCGCTTGCCAGGGGCGAGGTACAGGTAATCGGCGCCACTACCATAGAAGAGTACCGCAAATACGTGGAAAAGGATGCTGCGCTTGAGCGCCGTTTCCAGCCGGTGATGGTTGAGGAGCCTGGTGTGGATGAGACAATAGAGATACTCACAGGATTAAAGGGACTCTATGAAAAGCATCATGGTGTCATCATAACAGATGAGGGTGTGAAAGCAGCAGTAAACCTTTCTGCACGATATATAAATGACAGATTTTTACCTGATAAGGCGATAGACCTGATGGATGAAGCGGCAGCCAGGATAAGGCTTAAGAATCTGACATCATCTGACGAGCTGCTTGCTCTGAAAAAAGAGATAACAGATAAGCAGAACCGGTTGGAAAATGCTTTGTCGAAAGGAGATCTCGCAGCTGCCGGCGCGCTTATGTCAGAAAAGGAAGGGCTTGAAAATAAACAGCAGAAGCTTATCAGAAAGAACCGTCGCGCAGGAGCCAAAAATCAGCCTGTAGTCGGCGAAAATGAGATAGCGGATGTAGTATCGGGATGGACCAAAATACCTGTAAATAAGCTTACAGAGTCAGAGGCAGGACGACTTGCAAAACTTGAACAGATACTTCACAAGCGTGTAATAGGACAGGAGGAGGCTGTTTCTGCTGTCGCAAAGGCAGTCAGACGAGGCCGTGTTGGTTTAAAGGATCCTAAGAAGCCGATTGGCTCATTCCTGTTTTTGGGACCGACAGGAGTAGGTAAGACGGAGGTGTCAAAGGCGCTTGCTGAGGCTGTCTTTGGCAAAGAAGATGCCATGATACGTGTTGACATGTCAGAGTACATGGAAAAGCATAGTGTTTCAAAGATGATTGGTTCACCACCGGGATATGTGGGCCATGAGGAGGGCGGACAGCTCTCAGAGAAGGTCAGACGCAATCCTTTTTCTGTTATACTGTTTGATGAGATAGAAAAAGCACATCCTGATGTGTTCAATATACTTTTACAGGTGCTTGATGATGGTAGAATCACTGATTCACAGGGGCGCACGGTTGATTTCAAGAATACAATAATCATCATGACATCAAATGCAGGAGCTTCTTCTATTATAGAACCAAAGCGCCTTGGCTTTGGCGCTGGTGAGGATGAAAAGCAGGATCACGAGCGTATGAAGAACAGTGTCATGGAGGAGGTCCGCCGTATATTTAAACCTGAGTTTTTGAACCGAATCGACGAGACTATTGTATTTAGAGCTCTCAACAAGGATGACATGAAGCATATAGGGACACTTCTTGTAAAGGAGCTTAAGAAACGCTGTAAAGAACAGCTTGATATAGAGCTCACAGTGCGCGACAGTGCAAAATCCTTTATCGTGGATAAAGCCTATGACAGAAAATATGGCGCAAGACCTCTTAAACGAAAACTTCAGGAGGAGATTGAAGACCGTATGTCAGAGGATATTATTACCGGCAAAATTAAGCGCGGCGATAAGGTAATAATTTCTACGAAAAACAAACAAATTTCATTGACTGTTGAGTAGAATTGGATTTATAATTAATATATCAATATAGCTACGGGAGGATAAAAATGGCTGTAATAAGTGAATTAATCCGTACTGAGGAAAACGGAAAGCTCAGCTTCGGAGATTATACATTGGCTGCAAAGGCAAAGCTTGACAATTTTGAGAAGGATGGAGATATCTACAAGGTAAAGACCTTTAAGGAGATTACAAAGCTCGAAAGAAACGGACTCTTTGTATACGAGTCTGTTCCGGGAACAGCGGTTATGGATTTCGAGGAGACTGCTGATACAGTGACATTTACTGTGGAGGGACCTGAGGATGCTCAGATTACTCTTGGTCTTGAAGAGGAGACGGAGTACGAAATTGATATAGCTGGAGCTGTTGCAGGTACTATGAAGACAAATCTCGGCGGCAAGCTCAGCTTAAGCGTAGAGCTTGAGGGTGTTGATTCAGTCGATATCAAAGTATCAAGAAAATAGAGCATATTTTTAGCCCGGTGAAAGCCGGGCTTTTTGCATTTTATAAAGGAGAACAATATGGCAAAAGGAAAGACCTCTGTATTTTTCTGCCAGGAATGTGGTTATGAATCGGCAAAATGGATGGGACAGTGCCCGGCCTGTAAGGAATGGAATACATTTGTAGAGGAAACCGTAGATAAAAAGTCGATAAGCTCGTCGGGAAAAGTAAAAAAAGAATCAAAGGCGCCACAGGTTCTGCCTCTCTCGGCAGTAAAAAGCGAGAAAGAGGAGCGTATAGTGACAGGTATAGCCGAGTTTGACAGAGTACTTGGTGGAGGAATTGTGAGGGGGTCACTTGTGCTTGTGGGAGGGGATCCGGGTATAGGAAAATCCACGCTTCTACTTCAGGTATGCAGGGAACTTTCACAAAAAAAGGTGCCATTACTTTATGTGTCAGGTGAGGAATCCCTGCATCAGATAAAGATGCGTGCCGACAGACTTGGTGATTTTACGGATTCACTGGAGCTTTTATGTGAGACAAGTCTTGATATAGCAAAGGACGTGATTCAACGAAAAAAACCGGAGGTTGTTGTAATAGATTCCATCCAGACTATGTACAATGAGGAGATAGCGTCGGCACCGGGCAGTGTCTCACAGGTCAGGGAGACAACCGGAGTGCTTATGCAGCTTGCAAAGACTCTGGGTATTTCTGTTTTTATAGTAGGACATGTGACAAAGGATGGTGCGGTTGCGGGGCCGAGGACGTTAGAGCATATGGTTGATACTGTGCTTTATTTTGAGGGTGACAGGTATGAGTCGTACAGGATACTTAGAGGTGTTAAGAACAGATTTGGTTCGACCAATGAGATAGGCGTATTTGAAATGAAGGCGGAGGGACTTGTTGAGGTGGAAAATCCGTCGGAGTATATGCTTAGCGGTAAGCCCGAGGGAGCATCAGGATCAATTGTCACATGTTCCATAGAGGGAAGCCGTCCGATACTTCTCGAGATACAGGCTCTTGTATGTCACAGCTTTTTTAATAATCCAAGGCGTACAGCAAATGGTACAGATTATAATAAAGTAAATCTACTCATGGCGGTCCTTGAAAAAAGAGCCAACCTGTCACTGTCAGACTGTGACGCTTATGTGAATATAGCAGGCGGTATAAGGATGAACGAACCGGCGATAGACCTTGGGATAGTGCTTGCAATCGCATCAAGCAAAAAGGATATTATAGTGCGTGAGGATACCATATGCTTTGGAGAGGTGGGCTTAAGCGGAGAGGTGCGCGGAGTTACCATGTCCGAGCAGCGTGTTGCTGAGGCAAAGAAGCTTGGCTTTAAAAAGTGTATTGTTCCCAAAGTGTGTCTTGCAGGAGTGTCGCATATTAGTGGAATTGAGATTGTCGGTGTGGCAAATATCAAGGAAGCGATAGAGGCTGTCAGATAGTAATTGTGAGAATTGCATATAATAAACAGACAATTTAGAAAATTCGTGTTTTTTAAGACAGTTTTACTACTTTAATTAATTGCAGTAAATCCGTTGACATATGTGTGCCGGGATGATATTATATCAAAGCTGACTCGCGAGACACATTGAGTTGTAGAGCTTGTGAGTTACAATTTACAAACATGACTTTATAAATATTGCTTTGTAATAAGCTGATTAAATAAGTTATGAAAAAAGTTCTTGACAAATGAAAAACATTTTGATAGAATAAACAAGCTGTCGCAAGACAGAGAACTTGAAACAAAGTTCAAAAAAATAAAAAAGTGCTTGACAAACGAACAGCGATTTGATAAAATAATCAAGCTGTCGCAAGAGAGCAAAACAAAGAACATTGATAACTGAACAGTGAGAAACCTTGAAAGATTTTGAGAATCAATCAGAACGCTTCAATGAAAATTGAAGACCTTTAAAACAGTAAATTCAGAATTTGTGCGAAAGCGATGAAAACAATCTGCTTGCAGAATTGTTTGAGGAGCTACGGACAGTTGCAAATTTATTTGCAACCTGAATGAACGAATTAGCCAAGTTTAACTTGACTGAGATCAACTTTTTAACATGAGAGTTTGATCCTGGCTCAGGATGAACGCTGGCGGCGTGCTTAACACATGCAAGTCGAACGAAGCACTTTATTTGATTTCCTTCGGGACTGATTATTTTGTGACTGAGTGGCGGACGGGTGAGTAACGCGTGGGTAACCTGCCTTGTACAGGGGGATAACAGTTGGAAACGGCTGCTAATACCGCATAAGCGCACGGCATCGCATGATGCAGTGTGAAAAACTCCGGTGGTATAAGATGGACCCGCGTTGGATTAGCTAGTTGGTGAGGTAACGGCCCACCAAGGCGACGATCCATAGCCGACCTGAGAGGGTGACCGGCCACATTGGGACTGAGACACGGCCCAAACTCCTACGGGAGGCAGCAGTGGGGAATATTGCACAATGGGGGAAACCCTGATGC
>PVMN01002352.1_pt1 | contig 19903 bp, 14 predicted proteins | sample 1853401 | NCBI WGS metagenome assembly PVMN01 (sample SAMN08533510, study PRJNA380276) | Human gut metagenome, whole genome shotgun sequencing project.
CTGAAGAATTTTTTTTTTTTTTTTAAGATTTCGAGGTATCAATTCTTCAGCCGGAATGCCGATGAACAAAGCGTTTGCGGAGAGGCTGAAACTTCTGAAGGAAAAATAAGTGTTTTGCTATGTGTATATAAAGAAACAGGAGAAACAACAGGACGTATTAATAAAAGCTCTTGATGTTTTTTTAATATGTCCTGTTGTTTTTAAAAAAGGGGCAGATGTTTTGAAGTTTCCTGTTGTGAAGTGTGAACACATACGGATGTATAGGCTGAAGGATATATCATGTTGCAGCCGGAAGATATATAATCTTACACCTGTAACATGATATATGATAGATGAGGGTTTAAGTAAATCTACTCATTCATTGGAGAATTTTTATCACTTCTGAAAAGAGTGTATTGGGGGTAACAGGTAATACGATATAAAAGTAGGGGGCCGCATTCATCACGAGTGCAGCCCTCCTTGGTATTGTATTATTTATATTAAGGTAAAAAGAGAGAGTTTATTTGCCGTAATCATCGTATAACATCAGCAAATGTGATGAACTCCAACTGAAATGGGGAGCTTTTAACAATTCACCGGTGTGTGTGCCATAGTTTTCATGTATCGGTGCGCCTTCTTTCAAGCCTTGCAGACGGTCGAATACCTGGAGGGTGTATTCATCCGCCATCTTGTTATATCCATAATTGCGCAGGCCGCGGATAGCGAAGTAAGTCTGGTCCAACCAGATAGGACCGCGCCAGTAGCCGCGCGGATTGTACTTCGGATGGTCTGCTGCCACTGTGGGGGGAATGTATGTAGAGAACTTGGCTGTATCGGTCAGCAGGGGCAGCATGGCTTTTACCTGATCGGCCGTGGCAACTTTTGTCCATAAGGGGGTGTATGCTTCGCATCCCGGTTCCTGTATGAAGCTTCCGTCTTTTAAGCGGCGATCGAAGAAGAAACCTTTTTCTTTGTCGAAGAAATAATCGGCTACCTGGCTGCTGTAATCCGGACCATCGAAAGTTACTCCCAAAATACCGGCGAACTTTTTCAATAACTTGCATTCCAAAGCCAGATAGGCATTCAGGTCAACACTTTCCTGATCCATGCTCCATGCATCCTCCGCACCGTCATTTTTCAGCATCTTGGCATCATCGAAACGGATGGCGTTATCCATGCCGCTTTCCCATGCTGCCGCTTCCAGTGTACCATCGGTGGAACCGTATTCACACATACCGTTGCGGTTATGGTCACGCTTGTTGTACCACCATTTGTAATAGGCCATCAATTGCGGATACATTTCGCTGATGAATGCCGTATCATTGGTATGGGTGAATATTTCGTCTACAGCCCAGGATACGAGAGGAGGTTTGCTGTCGCGTGCATTGTTTTCGGCAGGATCGGTGTAGATGCAGTCTATAATCATGCCGTCCGGTTGCTGGTAGTCAAACATGGCGCGGATGTTGTCTTTGGCAAGTTTAGGATCGAATTTTGCCAGGGCGGCAGAGAAGCGCCAGGTGTCCCAGGCCCAGAATCCTACGAAGTAGTATGCTGCATGACTCGGAACAATTCCTTCGTGGAGCAATCCGCCACGGTGGGTACGCCAGTTGCTGATAAGTGTAACAACTGCTTTCACGGCGATACGGTCATACTCAGGTTTCATATCTTTGCGCAAAATCTTGGTGAGATAACCTTCCCAGCGTTCTTTGTTGGCTTTGAGCCCTTCCTGCGGATTGCTTAGAGCCAATTGCGCTTTCTGTAATCCGGCAGAAAGTTCTTTTTCTCCGGTATAGAAAGAAATGGCTACGTAGGTGTCGTGTTCGCTGCCATTGATTTTTGCCTGGTAATTATTGTCAGTGCCCTTTACGCTAACATCCGGGGTAAAAGTTAATGCTACAATCTCACCGGAGGGATGACGGGCGATGACGGTATTCTGGTCTGTTTGGACTTGTATCTCTTTTCCCCATTGGCTGGCAGTTAAGGAGAGTTCCTTTCCTGCATCGGAGTGAATGCGGAGCAATGCAGTAGAAGCATCTAAAAAAATCAAGCGTTGAATGATTTTACCTTCCTCTGAACTTGCCGAGAGATATAACTCACCGGGAAAATAACAGGTGGAGTCCGGAGTGAATACTGCATTTGCATCATCGTTATAACCTACGGTGACAGCGGATTGCGCCATCCATTGGCGCCGGTTCATGTCCAGACTGAACGGACCGCAGAAACCGTTCACCCAGTGATCTTTTTGCGGAAGGGTGAATCCCATCCAGGAACCGGCGTCTGTAAACCATCCCCCGCAACGTGTCAGTGTATCGGGGGTATAGGCTATATCCAGTATGTTATTGAATTCATATCTTTTGCCTGTGGGGGTGTTCTCACCGGCAGGTGTGCAGGCCGTTGTGAGACCTGCGACTACTGCTGTGAGAAGAATGATTTTGGTAAATTTATATTTCATGTCATTTCGTTATTATTTTAAAACCATTTCTTATGCGCTTTTTCAGCGGCATCGTCTTGATTGCTCAAAGGTTGCATGGTAAAGCTGTATTGCCATTCGTGCGGAGTGATGGTATATTCCGGATGTACTTGCGCTCCCCAGGTATTATCTCCACCTACCCCCATATGACGGTGGTCGATGTTTAACCATATCATGTCTTTCTTCATAATACTTCCACCATGACGGCGTTCGGTATTGAATGCCACATAGTCAATATCCTCCAACGGGAAATTCCATGCGCTGACATTCAGCGGTTCCTCACCTGTGATTAACAGGCCTTCCCCTGCTTTATTACGCAATGCAACCCATCGTACATCGGTTTTGTTGCCGGTTTCCTGTGCACGGACATACGGATGGAATTGTTCCCATACTGTAGCGGTATAGAGTCCGATAGGATAACCCGTCTTGCGGTCTGCATAGTTTTCTTGTGGTCCGCGGCCCAACCAGGTCATCACATCATATTCTGCCGGAAGAATCATACGCATACCCAGGCGTGGTATTTCAGGAAGGGATTTGTTGCCGGGTACAAAGTGCATACTTACTTTGACTGCTCCATTGGGTCGTACTTGATAGACAGTCTGCAAAGTTGATTCTTGTGCTTCCAGCTTATAATTTACAGTAACGGTTGCCAGTTGTTTGTTTGAATCTTCTTTCAGGTCGATACTTTGTAACTTGGCGTTCTTGCCTGCAAATTTCCAGATGCCGCAACGCTCCAGGTGGTTGTTGGCAACATCATTATCGGTCAATGCACGCCAGAAGTTGGGTTGCAAACCCTCTTTTATCAGATTCTTCCCGTTATATAAGAGTTCTGTCATTTCACCATCAGCAGTAGAGAATGCGATACGGAAGTTCTCTCCTGTCAAAGTAATGGCATCCGGAGTACGTTCGGTATTTACAGTTTTGTCTACTAGTTCCCGGGCAGTCCATGTAGCATTCAGCAGCCGTTCTCCTTCCGGATTCAGTTGCCATTGCTCCATGGCTACCTGATGTCCCTTCGGAACTAATGGGGCTTCCTTTTTGGTAAATGCTTCCAATTTCAGGAAGTATTCTTTTCCATCGTTAGGAATCAAGTTCATCGGGATAGTGATGAAGGCAGAAGAACGGGCGGCCATAACCGGGAAATCCATTTCACCGCTTTGTACAGCTTTTCCGTCTGTTTCTACAGTCCAGTGTAGTTTGTAATCCTCCAAACCGATAAAATCATGCCAGTTAGTCACTTTAATTTGCTTGGTGGTAAAGGCAACCGGATCAAAATGAATATATTGATATACTTTTTTCACTTCCCAGATGTGCGGATGAAGTGAACGGTCGGCAGCTACCAATCCGTTGGCACAGAAGTTGGAGTCATTAGGAACACCCACGAAGCCCATATCGCCTCCGTAAGCCCAAATCTTGTTTCCGTTCTTGTCTTTGATATCAAAAGTAGCATCTACCCAGTCCCATATGAAACCACCTTGCAACTGGTCATATTTATAAATCAAATCCCAATAGTCTTGCAGGTTACCTACACTGTTACCCATGGCGTGGGCATATTCACATAGAATCATCGGGCGTGCGTCGCGTTGGTTTACATGGCGGCGGAGCGCCCAGACACGTGCATACATCGGACAATAAATGTCAGATTTGGCATCATAACCACCTCCTTCATATTGTACAGGGCGGGTAGGATCGAACTTCTTGGTCCAGTCATATAACGTTTCAAAGTGTTTTCCGTAGCCGGACTCATTTCCCATTGACCAAGTGACAATGGCAGTGATATTGCGGTCCCTCAGCACCATGCGGCTCATGCGTTGCATAAACGGTACTTCCCAATCGGGATTATTAGCCAGTGTGCCATCTTTATGCGCCTGCATACCATGGCTTTCAATGTTTGCTTCATCTACCAGATACAAACCGTATTCGTTACACAATGCATACCATTCATAGCGGTTGGGGTAATGGCAAGTGCGTACAGCATTCAGGTTGAATTGTTTCATCAACTGAATGTCTTTTATCATGCTCTCTACGGTGATGGTACGACCATGATGCGGATCGTGTTCATGGCGGTTTACTCCTTTAAACAATACGGCTACCCCATTTATCAGTTGCATGCCGTTACGCATTTCCACAGAACGGAAACCGAAAGGCTGTGTGAATGATTCCAAGGCTTTTCCTTGAGCATCGTAGGTGCTGACTACCAATGTATAAAGATTGGGTGTTTCGGCATTCCAAGGCAATATGGCCGGGAACAAGTGTTTCTGAGCGAATAAAGTATCTGTAGCAGAAGTTATTTCCTTTTTATGCTGGTAAATTACATTGCCTTTGTCCATAACCTTTACTTCCACGGTTCCTCCCGGATGAGGCTTGTGGAGTGTGATATCCAGATTAAAATCTCCGTCTTTATAACCATTTGTCAGACCGGCTACCAGTTTGAAGTCTTGTACACGGCTTTGAGGACGGGCATAGAGATATACATCGCGTTCAATACCGCTATATTTCCAGTAATCCTGATCCTCCAGGTAGGAACCGTCACTATAACGGAAAACTTTAACGGCCAGTTTGTTCTTCCCGGCTTTTAAGAACGGAGTAATATTGAAATGAGCCGGAAGACGGCTGTCTTCACTGTATCCTGCCAATTCACCGTTTACCCAGCAATAAAAAGCGGACTCAACTCCTTCAAAATCAAGGAAGATATCCATTCCTTTCCAATGGGCCGGTACGGTAAATTCACGTACGTATGCTCCTACCGGATTGTAATCGGTTGGAACATGAGGCGGATTGGCAGGGAAGGGGTAAGCTACGTCAGTATAGATGGGGGAGTCAAATCCTTGCAGTTCCCAGCTTCCCGGAACCTGTATGTCTTTCCAGCGTTTGGTGTTATACCTCATTTTATAAAAATCTGTCGGGCATTCCTCATTGTTTTTAGAGAATAAGAACTTCCAGGTTCCGTCTAGTGAAATGCGGCGTTCTGTAGCAGGGTTTACTGCAAAACGCTGGGCGGCAGGTAAAGCCTGTTGTTTCAGTGCATTGGCCTCATTCGTATAAGGAATGAAATGGGCATGGGCAGGTTCACGGTTTATTTCATTTATTTGTGGATTCTGCCAGGGCACATTTTCACCCCAGGCGGAAGCACAAACAAACAACAGTGTAAGAACAGTATGAAGAGAGTGTTTCATGGTTATTGTTATTTTAAATAGAACAGAAAAGAGTCACAAGAAAAGGTACGCTGAAGTCTACTACAAAGCCGTGAAATATAGAAACCACTACGAAACTTTGACCGGAATAGCGGGTGATGATGGGTAATGTTGTATCCATCGTAGTGGCTCCTCCGGCAGAAATAGGGGCCAGATTGCCAAACCAGCGTACTAGCAACGGGGCAAAAAGCAAAGTGATAATCTCACGTGTGATATTGGATAATAATGCAATGGTTCCCAACTCCGGACCTTTATATTCTGTAATAAAGATACTGGATAGAGAGTAATAGCCGAAACCGGCACCTACTGCCATACAGTCTGTTACTGAGCGGTGCGAGAGAAACAGACTGACCACTGCGCATCCTGCCAGTGTTCCCAATATGGTCATGACCGGTAGAAAGATCAGGCGGGGGTTTAATGAACGGAAATTACGTAAAGTCTGCGGATCATTACCTACACTGACTCCTACACTGAACATTAACGCACACAAGGCGTAGAAACTTAGCTTACTTTGTGTAAAGTCGTATGGAATAAGGTGATATACCCCACAAAGAGCTCCCAGTACAAAGAATCCGACGATAATCAAACTTCCTTTCATACTTGTCCCTCCTTATTTCTTTTGTAAAGTACATACCATAAAGCCCATGCTGCTGTAACACTGCCCAGCACTGCTGCCAAGGTGATGACAATGGCTTCCAACCCTATAGTGTGCAGACCATTGATAATTTTCTGATTGCCGCCTACATCTATACCCAATAAAAAGAGTAGCAACCAAATAAGAACGGTGATGACTTTGTGTATTCCTGAAAGCTTCTGCTTGCGAAGCAGGAAGCCGAGGAGCATCCCCGTGAGCATTAATCCAATAATTGTAAACATATCTATGTCGTTTTATTTATAGGCAAAGATACTTCATTTTTAGATTACAAGGCGGTATCACTGTAGCGAAAACCGCCTTGTTGCCTAATTATATCTAACCAAAAAAGAAAATACTTATTTTAAGGCATCATTAGCATTCAGCTCTGTAAGAGGAGTGGGGTAGAATGAATTTTTGTCTTCATTGAAGCCTGTTCTTCCGGCAGCTTGCAGGGCTGAGGACAGTTTGCCCCAACGGCGGAGATCATACCAACGATAGTTCTCAAGAGGGAATTCAATCATGCGCTCGTGTTCAATTTGCGCGCGGACTGCTTCTTGAGAAGTACCTGTCATGGGTGGCATATCCCCGTGAACGCTTCTTACTTCATTGATTAAAGGAATAGCTTGTTCGGGATGTCCCTGTTCATTCAATGCTTCGGCTTTCATTAACAGTACGTTGGCATAACGCATCAAAGGAACATTGATAGCAGAATAGTTTTGGTTTAAACCTTCATAGGTCGAGGGCATGAATTTACGGAAGGCTACGCGTTCTTTGTTGTCGAACCAGTCATTATAGTCGTAGCCATAGACACGTCCGTTACCATCGTTATAATAGTCACAATTAAAAAATAATGTTGCATACATACGCGAGTCATAACGTCCTGTAGTAGCCGTTTCCCCTTCTTTTTTGAATTCACTAATCAATGTTTGACTGGGAAGAATCTCATCCCATCCCCCAAGTTCGGAAACACCGATCCATCGATGGAACTGAGTACGATAAGTAGCTCCGTTTGCAGAACTCATAGAGAATTGAATTTCAAAAATCGATTCTTTACTGTTTTTATTATCCCCGCTGAACATAGTGCTGAAATTATTAACCAGTTCATATCCTTTTACTTGGTTGAATGCTTCTATAGCACTGGCCAGATAAGAGTCTTTGTTGGTTGCCTCTTCATAGGCGCGTGTCAGATAGGCGAAACCAAGATATGCATAAGCAGAACCGCTTGTGGCACGGCCTACATTATCAGCGTCACGTGTTGCAGGCAGACTGGTTGCACGTTTCAAGTCTTCAATGATGAAATTCCATGCATCCTCACGGGAAGAAAGGGGCTTGCTTAATTCAGCCGGGTCAGTGATATATTTATCACGAACTATGATTTCTTTCCAGTTCAATAAAAGTTGCATGTGGTAATAAGCGCGGATAAAGTAGCCTTCATTGACCAATTGTTCGCGTGTTGCTGCATCTATATTCTCATCGGGTATTTCTGCGGTTTTTTCAATTACCTGATTAGCAAAACTGATGCCTTTATAGTAGCATTGCCAGTAATAACTGAACTGAGAGTTACCATTGGTGTAGGTATAGTTGCCTAATTCCACCCAGTTCGGGTAATTCAGAGCATCACTTCCCAATTGGATAATATCTTCACGATAGGCTTCTACCGGCCATTTGATTTCCGGGAAAGACCACATGTCACCCGAATAAGTCATCAGGTAAAGTTGGGAGTATGCGGCGGCAAGTCCGGCTTCAGCATCAGACTGGTTACGCCAAAAACTGCTTGATGTCAACTGGTCAGGAGATTCTACCGTGAGATAATCGTCACAAGCGCTAAATAAACTTGCAATGCAGATACTTGCTATGTATAATAGTTTCTTCATTTTCTTATTACTTTAAAGGATTAGAATGTAAGTTGAGCTCCAACGGTGAATGAACGGGTAAACGGATAAATCAATTTATCAACACCGGTATTCAACACACTGGCACGAGAGAATTCAGGATCTATACCATCATAGCCTGTGATAGTGAACAAGTTTTCACCACTTACATAGAAACGCAGTTTCTCAATATAGAATTTCTGCATGAGTGATTTGGGTAAAGTATAACCTAACTGTGCCTGACGCAGACGGACAAAATCACCGTTTTCAAGGAATCTGTCTGATTCTTTCATGTTGCCGTTCGGATCTTGATATACTGCGCGGGGAACATCCGTATTTCTATTGTCAGGAGTCCATGCATTCAATGTAGACTTCAGCATATTTGATTTAGAGTTCATACCTTCATAGAAATATTTGTTTCCGTTATACAATTTGAAGTTCCATGCGCTGCCAAGTACGATTGAAAGGTCAAATCCTTTATAGCCGAATGACAGATTTAAGTTCGCTTCCAATGTCGGGATACCTGAGCCACAGTATTCTTTGTCACCGGCGTCTATGCTTCCATTACCATCTAAATCTTTAAAACGGATATCACCCGGTTGGGCATTAGGCTGTAATAATTGTCCATCCTTGTTTACATGGGCATTTACTTCATCCATACTTTGGAAGATACCGTCTGTTCTATAAAGATAGAATGCACCGATAGGTTTGCCCACTCTGGTTTCTGTCGGGAAATGCTCCGTTCCATATTTCAATCCTTCACCCTGAAGAACTTGGTCTGCATCTGACAATTCAACCACTTTATTTTTGGTGGTGCTCATATTGAAACCGATATTGTAATCAAAGTCTTTTATAGCATCTCCCCAGTTTAATTCAAGTTCGAAACCGGTATTGCGTATCTTTCCGACATTCAGGGTGGGGTTAGTCATACCTGCTGAAGGAGGTAGAACTTTTGTTATCAACAGATCTTCTGTTTGGTTATAGTAGTAGTTTAATGTACCGGTTAATTTGCTGTTAAAGAAGCCGAAATCGAAACCAATATTTTTGGTATCCGTTGTTTCCCATTTCAAAGAACGGTTTTCCAATCCGCGAGCGATGCTTCCTGCCCATGCGTTATCACCGTTGCCTTTCACGTATCCTTGATACATTTCATTGTATGTACTAATCAGCGCAAGGAAGTCATAATATCCCAAAGCATTTTCATTACCTAAACGTCCCCAACTGACACGGAACTTCAAATTATTCAATGCAATGTCTTTCGGGAAGAATTCTTCCTGACTGATTCTCCAGCCTAATGCCACTGATGGGAAGCAACCCCAACGGTTGTCTTTACCAAACTTGGATGAACCGTCATAACGTACAGTTGCCTGTACCAGGTAGCGGTCATTATAATTATAGTTCAGTCGGCCGAAGAAAGAGGCGCGGTTATATTTCCATTTTGTTCCGCTACCATCAAATGTGCCACCTGCTCCTGCACCTACAGTTGAGAAAGATGGATCAAGAAATCCGCCCGGAATTTCACTGGTTATCAATTTTCCGTCTTCTACTTTATAAACAGTGGTTTTACCTTCTACCCCAACAGAATTCCATGTATATTTGCGGGCAGTCATGGAAGTACCTGCCATTGCATTGACGTTGTGTTTTCCAAATGTCTTATTAAAACTTAATACATTTTCCCATACATGTTCCTCCCAGTATCCTGTGGTTTCGCTATGATAAGGATAGTCACGTTTGGCTTTTGGGTCGGCAACATAGGCCGGAGTATGATAAGTCTGACGTTGGTGCTCACCTCTGTATGCATAGCTTGTCTTGAAATTCAGCCATGGGGTGAAGTTCATGGTCAAGGCAACATTGGCTGTGGTATGATATTTTTTGTCGGTAGATTTTTCATAATGCTGGTCAGCCATAACATTACGGTTACTGGGCAGATCGTCAAAGTCACTTAAGCCGAAGCCATACTCTCTTGTATCATCATAGATAGGAACAAGCGGAGAAATCATGTACATTTCTTTAATGGAATATTCGGGTTGTTTGCTATCCGTAAATTTGAAAGCGATGTTAGCATCAATATCAAATATATATTTGCTCATGTGGAGTTTCAAACGTGCATTATCTTGACGGTAATTGTTACCTAAGAAAATACCTTTTTCGTCAGCATGGTTATATGAAAGTGAATATTGAGCATTTTCAGAACCGCCACGGATGCTGAACATATAGTTTTGTGAAACACCACCTCTTAGCATGGCATCCTGCCAGTCTGTATCTATTCCTGTGTTTTTATTTACAAATGCGGGCATAGTAACCTCTGTATCATCTGGATACTGGTTCATGTAGTTCTGATACATTTGTTTATGAACACTTTTGTATTCTTCGGCATTTAGCAGTTCCAGCTTTTTGGCTACGCTTGTAAAGCTTACATAAGTGCTGAAATCAATTTTCATGTCACCCTTTTTACCGTTTTTGGTAGTTACGATAATGACACCATTTGCGGCAACCGAACCATAGATGGCAGCGGCTGCACCATCTTTCAGTACTTCCATTGACTGAATATCTTGCGGATTCACATTTTCAATATCACCGGGAAAACCATCAATGATATAAAGAGGTTGGTTGTCACCAAACGTTTTGACACCACGGATTTTAACCTGCACACCTGCACCGGCATTACCACCAGCCTTCATAATGTTTACACCTGCAATCTTACCTTGTAATGCTTCTGCAGGGTTGGTTGTGGTGCGCTTTACCAAATCGTCTACATCTACTGAGGAAATAGCACCGGTCATATCACTTTTCTTCATGGTACCATAGCCCACTACTACAACTTCATCCAGCATCTCAGTATCTTCTTTCAAAGTCACCCGGATGTTGGTCTTTCCGTTTACAGGGACTTCTTGTGTTGCATAGCCCACATAAGAAATAATAATAGTGGCTTTGGGGGATACGCTTAATGCAAAGTTACCGTCAAAGTCTGTGATGACTCCGTTGGTTGTACCTTTCTCTACTACACTGGCACCAATAATAGGTTCGTTGGCAGCATCGGTAACCAGACCAGTCAGTTGAATCGTCTGTGCTAATGCACCGAAAGGAGTCATAAAAGCAAAGAGTAGAATCAATAACATGATTCTTTCCTTGAAATAATTCTTTTTACTCATGTGAATAAATTTTAAGGTTAATAATTGTTTTTCACATCGCTAAGTAATAGGTTGTATGTGCAAACTCCTAATTATTATACCCTACAAATGAACTACAATGAATAAAAAAACTCTCTTTTTTAATCTACAAATATAAATGTAATATATTGATATATAGTGTTCTATATAAAGAGGTAATATCTACAAAATGCTGTTTGATAAAAACTGTAAAAATATAGGTTCTTTAAATATTTTGTAGATAGTCTGTCAAGTCATCCTCCGAAGATAAGTTTAGAGATTTACGTAAACGATATCGATTCATGTTGATTGTTTTGGGAACATTTCCTGTGAGCATTGAGATTTCTTTGGTAGATAGATTTACCCGTAATAAAGTGGCTAGATATTTTTCTCCTTGTGTTAAATTGGGATGCCGTTCGGATAGCCGTTGAAGGAACTCCTGGTTCTTTTCTTCGACATTCATCAGCAAGGTGCTGTTCGTTTTATCTCCATTCTGATATTGGCTGATGAAAGCATTGACTTTCTTCAGATGAGGTATCAATGCCTGTTGGTCCATCTTATATCCTTGCTTTATCATTTCTCTGATTTTCTCCAGCAATTCATTACGGCTATGCAGGAATACAGCAAAACTGGTAGCTTCCTGACGACTGTTGTATAATGCGCTTTGTACAGATTTTAATTCGAGTTCTTGCTGTCGTACTTTAAGTTCTGCCAATTCGTGTTCCGATTGCTCCAGATTATAGCGGGTAACCATTAACTGCATATTCTTTTTGCGTTTATACCATTGGTATAGAAATATACTGAGTACTATCAATGAGATGAATATGATTACTAGTACAAACAGGTTCCGTTTCAGCAGTTCTATTTCATAAGCTTGCTCTCTTAGTTCTGCTTTCCTTTGTTGGTTTTGATATTGTTTATGGGAAATTTCCTGTTCTACGATGCGTAATTTACTTCCACTTTGCAATTCTTTGCTAAGGGTATATAGTTGCATCAGGCATTTATAAGCGTTTTTATGGTCTCCAAGGGCATCGTATACCCAAGATAAATATTCGTAATTATCACAAATCAGTTCTTTGGCACTGATGGAAGAAGCGACCTCGTATGCTCTTTGTAAAGCCATCAAGGCATTGTTGTATTGCTTTGCATAGAAGTATTGTTTTCCCATATTGTTATAGTTTTCCCCTAATGACCATTGAGAATTCAAGTTCTTGTTGATGATAATGGCCTCATTAATTAAACTTAGCTTTTCATTAAAATCACCCTCATATAAACATAGATTATTCAAATTGGCGGATATCCCTCTTAAATTTTTCTGACTGCGGTTTATTATAAGGGCTTGTTTGAGGAATTGTTCAGCTGTGTTGAACTCATTCATGGAATAATGGATGATGCCACGATCATTGTAGCATAGTGCGATTGAAATGGAATCTCCGATGGATTTAAAGATTGAGATGGCTTTCTCATTCATTTCGATCGCTTTGTTATAGTCGGTCAGTTTACAATAGAGTGCTCCTATCAGTGCGTAAATTTGTCCGTTCAGCTCTTTATTGGCAGGAGTTGCATACTCCAATGCGTCATATAGATTTTTGATGCTCACATCAAAATTGCCTAATAGCTTTTCTGCCTGACTGTAATAGAACATTGCTTCGGCTTTTTGATCATTTTGCCTTTCTTCAGGAAATAATTCAATTACCTTGGCAGCATAGTAACTGGCCTGCTTCGGATTATTGTATAAGGCTTCAACCGACTTTTTAATCAGTGCCTCGGCTTCTTGTTGTTTATTACGGGCATTAGCCCATGAGAGATTCAGCAGGCAAAGGAGAATATATACAAGTAGGTTGTTTTTCATAATCAAGCGTATTTTTGCAAAAATAGTGATTTTCTTTGTAAAAAGACACTCTTGTTTCTCTTTTAAAAGAATATCTTTGCAAGCAACAATAAAGATGAGCTATGTTATTACCTTATTTGAATAAAGATCTGATAGAGGCCGGTTGTGATGAGGCGGGCAGGGGATGTCTGGCAGGATCTGTATATGCAGCTGCTGTTATTTTACCTGTCGATTTTAAGAATGAATTGCTGAATGACTCCAAGCAACTGACGGAGCATCAGCGTTATGTGCTGCGAGAGATTGTGGAAAGAGAAGCATTGGCATGGGCTGTAGGTGTAGTGACTCCTGAAGAGATAGACGAGATAAATATCCTTAATGCGTCTTTTCTGGCAATGCATCGTGCTGTGGATCAATTGAAAATTCGTCCCCAACATTTGTTGATTGATGGGAATCGTTTTAAAAAGTATCAGGATTTGCCGCATACTACTGTGGTAAAAGGAGATGGAAAATATCTTTCTATTGCCGCTGCATCTATTCTGGCGAAAACCTATCGTGATGATTATATGAATGAACTGCATAAAGAATATCCTTTTTATGATTGGAATAGTAATAAAGGTTATCCTACTAAAAAGCATCGTGCGGCTATCCGTGAACATGGAACAACGCCATATCATCGGATGACTTTTAATTTGTTGGGAACAGATCCCCAATTAGAGATTCCTTTCTAATTTGAAGAATATATAGGAGGATGGGATAACTTCTTTACATTTCATTCTACTTGGTTGAAAATAAAGCGAAGAATCTGTTTGATCCATATGAGTAGTAACAGATTCTTCGTTTCATTTTTTTACAATGGTCTTATTCAGCATATCAATACTTTCCCCGTTGATAAGAGCGATGTCCATAAATAGTGATTACCACAAAACAGATAAATGGCAGGATAAATGAAACATTTACGGCTGGCATATTCCAAATGGTATTCATATCAATAATACTTGCTTGTAAAGGAGGAAGTACGGAACCTCCTAAAATAGCCATAATCAGGCCGGCTGCTCCAAACTTTGCATCATCTCCCAATCCGGTAAGCGCTATGCCATAGATCGTGGGGAACATTAATGACATACAGGCTGAAACAGCTACCAGGCAGTACATACCCCAGATATCCTGGAAGAAGATGACTCCGGCGGTGAAGCAGCAACCCGCAATGGCAAGTATGGCCAATAATTTACCTGGATTGAGGTAGCGCAAGATGAAGGTACAGATAAAACGGCTGATACAGAAAATAACCATCGCAATGATATTATATTCTTGTGATAGTACTTCGGCAGCTTTCTCCTCCATACCTTGTGACATGAACAGGCGTGTGCCGTATTGGATGATGAAGGTCCAACACATAATCTGCGCACCTACATAGAAGAATTGTGCCACCACTCCTTCACGGTAATGATGGATGGAGAAGATACGCTTCAGTGTGGGACCGAAATTGATACTGTGAGACTGGTCACCATTTTTGGGCATTTGGGTAAAACGTATCACTAGAAGCATAACTAATATGACTATTCCGATAGTGAGATAAGGAGCGATCAGTACGGACAGGTCCGCATCTCTTACCGTTGCAAATTCTGCCGGGTTTAGTTGGGCTCGTTCTGCCGTATCCATCGGATTTAGTTTCGCCTGGATAAAGTTCATGGCTACATACATTCCCAGTAAAGAGCCCATAGGGTTAAACGATTGTGCCAGATTGAGACGTCGGGTAGCGGTAGCTTCTGTTCCCATGGACAAGATGTAAGGGTTGGAACTGGTTTCGAGGAAGGAGAGTCCGCAGGTCAGAATAAAATAAGCTAATAAGAACGGATAGTAGCAAGGCTCCTACGGCATAAAGTCCCAATCCCAGCAGGATACCGGCTTTATAAGAGTATTTACGGATAAACATAGCTGCCGGAAAAGCCATGGCGAAATATCCGCCATAGAAGGCAACTTGCACCAATGCGCCATCGGTGACACTCATCCGGAAGATTTTAGAGAATGCTTTTACCATCGGATTGGTGATATCATTGGCGAATCCCCAGAGGGCGAAGCAGCAGGTGACTAATATAAACGGTAGTACGTAACTGACTCCAGCTTTGTGCAGGATGGGTTGATCTGTATCTTTCATTTCTTAAATTAAAGATTGAGAATTAAAAATTAAGAAATGAGAATTGAAAACAAAAAAAGGATAGGCATATGACCCTTTCTCAATTTTTAATTTTCAATTCTCAATTTATTAACTATTTGTAAATAGGTCCGTAAGTTGAGCAAGCTCTGTAGTCGGAACCTTCCTTATCCATACCGAAGGCATTCCATGATGCCGGGCGGAAAATCTTGTCGTCTTCTATATTATGCATACAAACAGGAATACGTAGCATAGATGCCAGAGTTATTAAATCCTGTCCGATGTGTCCATAGCTGATGGCGCCGTGGTTGGCTCCCCAGTTGTTCATTACCGAATAGACATCACGGAATGCAGGTTTGTCGCATAGGCGGGGTACAAACCAAGTAGTAGGCCATGTGGGGTCTGTACGCATGTTCAGTACCTGATGGATTTCCGGATCAATATCTACTGTCCAGCCTTCTGCCAGTTGCAATACTGGGCCTAAGCCTTTTACCAGATTAAGACGCATCATGGTGACAGGCATACCGCCTTTAGACAAGAAATTGGAAGAGAAACCGCCTCCACGGAAATAGTCGCGATCTGCCGGATACCAGGTTGTAGCTTTCAGACAAGCTTCGACATCGGCTTCAGTCATTTCCCAGTTGGGCTTCATGCAGGGCTCTCCCGCTTCATTATGGCTCTCACCGGTAGCGTCCAGAGTGGTTGCACCAGAGTTGATAAGATGGATGATACCGTTTTTAGCCATTCCGGTAAGTTCTTTGCCGGTGACACGTTTTACCGCTTCGGCACTCCAGTACGTACGGACGTCGGACAACATCTGTCAACAGCACTCCAGTAAGTACGGATGTCGGAGAACATCTGTCCACAGCCACTCAGCAGGTGACCGAATAACATGGCAACACCATTGCAAGCATCATTTTCGGTAGCCAGAACGTATGCTTCGCGAATGCCGTTCCAGTCGAAAGTGGTGTTGAGCAGTGCTTCACTGAAGTCACCGTTTGGTTTCCAGTCAGTCCATTGGCGTTGCCCTTGGAAGCCGGCTGCGATGGCATTATGGCCGATAGCTTCTTCTTTGAATCCCATTTCAAGCAATTTCGGGTTGCCGACCATCAAGTCACGCATGATGATGGTCATTTTTACAATAAATTCCCAGTCGGCATCCTTCTCTTCACGGGTTTTGCGCTTTTCGGGACGGTTCTTAAAGTCTTCCCCTTCGTTGGGCTTGCAATATTTTTCAGTCCAGGCCATTGCCTTGGCATATTCTTCATGGTCATAGATTCCTTCTTCCATACGGCGCAGGATCTCAGTTTCGTCCACGCTTTCATTACGTATTCCCAGATATTCCTGGAAAAAGTCAGGATCGACAATAGAGCCGGCGATACCCATGCAGACACTACCGAAAGAAAGATAGCTTTTTCCGCGCATATTGGCCACAGCCATGGCGGCACGGGCGAAACGCAATAGTTTTTCTGCTACATCGGCCGGAATCGTGTTGTCATCCAAATCTTGTACATCGTGTCCGTAAATACCGAATGCAGGCAGCCCTTTCTGTGCGTGTCCGGCTAATACGGCAGCCAGATAAACGGCTCCCGGACGCTCTGTGCCGTTGAATCCCCAGACTGCTTTCGGCCAGTGCGGGTGCATATCCATTGTTTCGGAGCCATAGCACCAGCAACTGGTTACGGTAATGGTGGTACCTACTCCTTCGCGTTCGAATTTCTCGGCACAAGCGGCGCTTTCGGCTACACGACCGATGGTGCTGTCTGCTATTACACATTCCACGGGGCTTCCGTCACCGTTTTTCAAGTTGGATGAAATCAGTTCGGCAACAGCTTTTGCCAGGTTCATAGTTTTGTCTTCAAGGCTTTCGCGGACACCACCCTGGCGGCCGTCGATAGTGGGACGAATCCCGATTTTAGGATACTTTTTCATGATATACATAGGTTTTAGTTGTTAAATTGAATTTCTTAAATGGACTTCGGTAGGGAGATAAGTTCTTATTTCCTGTCCGGTTAGTACAAATTCTGCGGCTTTCCGCCCCAGCTCTTCCCAGTTGATACTGAGTACCGTAATCCCTTGGTCTATTACCTCGTAGGCAGGAGTGTCATTGTAGGCTATCAGTCCGAAATCTTCTCCGCATTTCAGCCCGGTTGTCCGGCTTTGCTTGATTATATTGACTACCTCTATCTGACGGATTGCAATGTATACTTCTCCTTTACGGACTTGTATCCGGTCTGTATTTTCCACAATGGCTGAATCAATGTGATAATCCTGACAGAAACAATTGAAATACTGACAACTGCTACGGGGGTGTTTGATGTCTTCGGGAAATAAAAGTACTAGTCTCTGATATTTTCTCAGATGTTCTTTCAATGCGGCCAATGCATGATAAAAGGAATCGTCAAAATCCTGACATACGTATGAATAATCCTTTTTATCGAACTTCCCGAAATCCAACAGCAGCAACTTAGACGAATCTATTTTGTAAAGATGGGGGGATAGTTTCTCATTGTCGAAGTTCATCACAATGTATTTATTGTATCTGCCTATTGATTCACGTAAGATGGTATTGAAAAGTCGTTCATTATATTGATGAAACAATAAATCTACTTTGTAGTTGATGGATAGTTTTTTGATAAAACTATTATATAACGAGTATTTAAAGGGAGAATACTCGTCCAGCAGAAGCAGAATGTTTGTAAGCTTGTTGGTAACGTAGTAACCTTTTCCCGGAGTAGAGTCTATTATTCCCCGGTCTTTTAAATCAATGAATGCTTTGAACACCGTATCCCGCGACACTTGATACTCACGGCTCAGTTTGTTGATGGACGGTAATGTGCAGTCCGATTTATATTTGCCCATGGAAATCTCCTGACTGAGTAAATCAGCCAGTTGTTTCACTTTAGTGGTCTGCTGTCCAAAGGTAACTTTCATGAACTGTTTAAGGTTTTACGCGGACAATGCAAACTGTGCTGAACTGTCCCGATGCAAAGGAATGCAATTTATTCATAAACAGCAAGATGAAAAGGTATGTTTTATAACACAAGAATCGAAGCTTCTATATCGATTTCCGGAAGAATGTGTAGTACGTACTAATCAAATAATATAATTAGAGTATTTGCCGAAGTATATTAACCGCATTACAGAACAAAGGGGGGGAGTCGTGTCTTGCCGGTGCGCCGGATATTGTTTTGCTGGTTTGTGAAATGATTGCCGAGCGTATGAATGCAAAATTGACTCGGGATATGGAATTTAAAGACGGACTGCATTTTATCATCGAACTTCCTCTATAAAAAATAGGTGAAACATTATTCATTGACAGGGCTTTTTTGTACCTTTGCACCCGGAAAAAGCAAGGATAAACTTTAAACAAAATAAGATTATGAGTAAAAAAGCCCTTTTAATGATTCTTGATGGTTGGGGTATCGGCGATCAAGGTAAAGACGATGTAATCTTTAACACTCCCACTCCTTACTGGGATTCTCTGTTGGCAAACTATCCGCACTCTGAATTGCAGGCTAGCGGTGAGAACGTTGGTTTGCCCGACGGACAGATGGGTAACTCCGAAGTAGGACACTTGAATATCGGTGCAGGACGTATCGTTTATCAGGATTTGGTAAAGATTAACCGTGCATGTGCCGACAACAGCATAATGAAGAATCCCGAGATTGTTTCCGCTTTCTCTTACGCAAAGGAAAATGGCAAGAACATCCACTTTATGGGATTGACTTCAAACGGTGGTGTACACAGTTCATTCGATCATTTGTTCAAACTTTGCGATATCTCTAAAGAATATGGCATTGAAAATACATTTATCCACTGCTTCATGGATGGTCGTGACACTGACCCGAAGAGTGGTAAAGGCTTTATCGAACAACTGACTGCGCACTCTGCGCACTGTGAAAAATCAGCCGGTAAAATCGCTTCTATCGTTGGTCGCTTCTATGCTATGGATCGTGACAAGCGTTGGGAACGTGTGAAAGAAGCATACGACCTGTTGGTTGAAGGTAAAGGAAAGCAAGCCACCGATATGGTTCAGGCTATGCAGGAATCATACGATGAAGGTGTTACAGATGAATTCATCAAACCGATCAATAATTCTACCGTAGACGGTACCATCAAAGAAGGTGATGTGGTTATCTTCTTCAACTACCGTAACGACCGTGCCAAGGAATTGACTGTTGTGCTGACTCAACAGGATATGCCGGAACAAGGTATGCATACTATTCCGGGCTTGCAGTTTTATTGCATGACTCCGTATGATGCGTCTTTCAAGGGTGTTCATATTCTGTTCGACAAGGAAAATGTTCAAAATACGTTGGGTGAATATCTGGCTGCTAACGGTAAGACTCAGTTACACATTGCAGAAACGGAAAAGTATGCTCACGTAACTTTCTTCTTCAATGGTGGTCGTGGATGCCGAAGAGCGTATCTTGGTTCCATCTCCGAAAGTGGCTACTTACGACTTGAAGCCTGAGATGAGTGCTTATGAAGTGAAGGATAAATTGGTAGAAGCCATCAAGACCCAGAAATTCGATTTCATTGTCGTGAATTACGCTAATGGTGATATGGTAGGTCATACCGGTATCTATGACGCTATTGAAAAAGCAGTGAAGGCTATTG
>PVMN01002354.1_pt1 | contig 19894 bp, 16 predicted proteins | sample 1853401 | NCBI WGS metagenome assembly PVMN01 (sample SAMN08533510, study PRJNA380276) | Human gut metagenome, whole genome shotgun sequencing project.
CCAGTGCACTTTCATCCTTATGCTGCTTGGTCTCAACCAGGAATACTGCACGCCGGACAGACGGGGAAATATGCAGCTTGGCAGCTTTATTGAAAGCCTCCACCTGGGAATACCGGTCAAGAAGAAGATTCTGCATAAAAGAATTCTTGTCTGTTTTTTCAGCGTAGGCAGAGAGAAGGCTCTCAATCTGGCAGACTGCAAGCTCTCCAATAGTAGAAGCAGAATCGCCGGAACCCCATACGATCAGCAGCATATTGCCGGAGCCATTATCAAGTTTATAGAGACTGCAGGAGCGGTTGGAGATGCAGAGGGCTGTGTCTTCCCGGAACTGAGTCAGTTTTTCTGCAGAAGGAAGTTTCTTATCACAGGTGGTAATGTAAATCTGGTTGTTCTCATCCAGGATACAGAAATCCAGGCCACTGATCCGGTTCCAGTCTTCCAGAGATTTTTGAAGTGTTTGCTGTATTTTCATAAAATCAGGATCCTTTCTCAAGTAAAACTTTTTAGCAAAAAAGAAACCCCGGGAAATCATATCCCCCGGGGTTAAATTCAGTTTTTCTAATTCTGTGAGAATTAGTTTGTGATTGTAAGCTCTGTCTCTTTGTCGAAGAAGTGAGCTTTCTCCATATCGAATGCGAATCTGATCGGATCGCCGGTCTTAGCTGTTGTACGAGGATCAACTCGTGCTGTGATCTGAGTTCCGTCAACATCAAAGTACAGGAATACTTCGGCACCAAGAAGCTCGTAAACTTTAACTACGGAGTTCATTGGTTTGCTTGGAGATGTCTCAAGGAACATCTGAGAATCATGGATATCCTCAGGACGGATACCAAGAACAACTTTCTTTCCGATGTAGCCTTTGTCTTTAAGAACTTTAGCCTTGGCAGCAGGAACGATAACCTCATGCTCGTTACCGATTGTAGCAACTGTGTTGCCGCCTTTTTCGGAGATAACACAGTCAAGGAAGTTCATCTGCGGAGATCCCATGAATCCTGCAACAAAGAGGTTGCCCGGTTTCTGATACAGGTTCTGTGGTGTATCAACCTGCTGAACGATACCGTCTTTCATAACAACGATTCTGGTACCAAGTGTCATAGCCTCTGTCTGGTCATGTGTTACATAGATGATTGTAGCACCCAGTCTCTGGTGGATCTTGGAAATCTCGATACGCATCTGTACACGAAGTTTAGCATCCAGGTTGGAAAGAGGCTCATCCATAAGGAATACCTTAGGATTACGTACGATAGCACGTCCCATAGCAACACGCTGTCTCTGACCACCGGAAAGAGCCTTCGGTTTACGATCAAGAAGTTTCTCAAGGTCAAGGATTCTTGCAGCTTCACGAACTGCTTTATCAATCTGGTCTTTCGGAACTTTACGAAGTTTAAGTCCGAATGCCATGTTATCATATACTGTCATATGAGGATACAGAGCGTAGTTCTGGAATACCATTGCGATATCACGGTCTTTAGGCTCTACATCATTCATAACCTTGTCACCGATCTTCAGTGTACCACCGCTGATCTCCTCAAGACCTGCGATCATACGAAGTGTTGTAGATTTACCACATCCGGACGGTCCTACGAAAATGATGAATTCTTTATCTTCGATCTCCAGGTTGAAATCTTTAACAGCCTGGAAGCCGTTCGGATAAGTTTTATTAATGTGAGATAATGATAAACTTGCCATTGTTGTTTCCCTCCAAAATTAATATATTGTTTTTACGTAATTTCCTTTGCTGGTTAACAGTATATCGAAAATGGAGAAAAAGAGCTAGAGCTGAATCGTACAAAGTTTCCGGCAGTTTCTTGTCATTCTGACGAAAAAACGAGAGGGGATTTTTCGTCATTTTGTCAAAACGACGGTTTCGTATGGACATGTTCACCAAATAGTATACCGTATTCCGGCGAAATCCTCAATATCAGAAAAAAATCAAAAAAGAGTTATTTACAACTAACTACAGTTGGAGTATACTACTTTAATAGGAAAAAGAAAAGTTTTCTCAATAATAAAGGAGGGTTCAGATTGCAGAATACAGAAATTGAGAAAGATGAGAAGAGAACAGGATGTTACCGACACACACAGATGCAGAAGGATCTTATTATAGAGAAGCTGAAGGAGCGGGGCCTGCGTATTACCAGACAGAGGATGATCCTTCTGGATATTATCCTGGAGGGAGAGTGCTCCTGCTGTAAGGAAATCTACTACAGAGCCTCTGCCCTGGATCCGAAGATCGGTGTGGCAACCGTATACCGCATGATCAATACTCTGGAGTCCATAGGGGCTATCAGCAGAAAGAATATGTACCGTGTGGCCTGCAGCACAAAAGGAGCCTGCACAGTGGAGCTGGATGATGATACGATCTGCCACCTGTCCGGGCAGAAGCTCAATGAAGTCATTCTTGCAGGACTGAAAGCCTGCGGAGAAATAAGCGGGCAGAATATCCGTACACTGGCACTGCTTCCTGTACATGAGATCGGATAGACGATCTGTGCTGTATAACACAATATAATATAATAGGAAGAAACAGTTTGGCAGAACTAAAAATTAGAAAAACTAAACTATTAGTAAACCTAAACTGTTAGGAGAAATTAACTGAAAATTATATGAATTGTTTTAAAATTTCGTAAAAAAGTACTGGACATTTGCATGCAAGTGGCTTATAATGATGAAAATGTTGAGGCGGTCACATAAGCACCCTCTCACAAAAGATCAATAAAAAACAAAATATCAATCAGGAGGAAAATTATCATGGTAGATTTCAAATTTAAAAAATCAGGACTTTTTGCAGCAGGTGTTCTTTTCGGAACAGCAGGAATCAAGATCCTTACAAGCAAGGATGCGAAGAAACTTTACACAGGATGCACAGCAGCCGTTTTAAGAGCGAAAGACTGCATCATGAAGACAGCTACAAACCTTCAGGAGAACGCTGAGGATATCTACGCTGAGGCTAAGGGAATCAACGAGGAGAGAGCTGCAGCAGAAGAGGCTGTAGAGGATGTTGAGACAACAGAAGAGACTGTAGATGAGGATGCTTTCAAAGAGACAGCAGAAGAGACTACAGAAGAAGCAGCAGAAGAGAAAGCTGAGTAAAGAGGCGAGTTCCCGTGAAATTTTTTATCAAACATGAGACAAGAGGCAGGATCCGTATCCACCTTGATCAGAAGAGAATGAGTTATGAGCAGGCTGATACACTGGCATATTACCTTGAGAACCTTAACGGAGTAGTTACTGCCAAGGTATATGAGAGAACCTGTGATGCAGTAGTAACTTATAAGGGAAGCAGGGATGAGATCATCCGTGGGATCAGAGCATTCCATTATCAGGATGTGGAAGTTCCTTCCCAGGTACTGCAGAGCTCAGGAAGAGCCCTGAATTCAGAGTATCAGGAGAAACTGATCTCCAAGGTGATCTATCATTACGGAAGAAAGCTTTTTCTGCCATATCCGCTGAATGCGATTTATACAACAGCTACTTCCCTGAAATATATCTGGAAGGGTATTGATACACTCCTTCACCGCAAGATCGAAGTGCCGGTTCTGGATGCAACCGCTATCGGCGTATCTGTATTCCGTCAGGACTTCGGTACTGCAGGATCCATTATGTTCCTGCTTGGAATCGGAGAGCTTCTGGAGGAATGGACACATAAGAAATCTGTTGGTGATCTTGCAAGAACCATGTCCCTGAATGTGGGCAAGGTATGGCTTAAGAAGGATGACCAGGAGATCCTGGTAGAGTCCGGTGAGATCCAGCCAGGAGATGAAGTTGTAGTAAGAATGGGTACTGTTATTCCGTTTGACGGAACTGTTACAGATGGAGAGGCTATGGTTAACCAGGCATCTCTTACAGGAGAGTCTGTACCGGTATGCAAGAAGCTGGACAGCGTAGCTTATGCAGGCACTGTTGTTGAGGAAGGCGAGATCACGATCCGCGTGAAGACAGTAGGCGGTTCCAGCCGTTACGATAAGATCGTTACCATGATTGAGGAATCAGAAAAGCTGAAATCTTCCCTTGAAGGCAAAGCAGAGCATCTGGCAGACAAGCTGGTACCGTATACACTTGGCGGAACAGCACTCACCTATCTGATTACCAGAAATGCTACCAAGGCACTTGCGATCCTCATGGTAGATTTTTCATGCGCTCTGAAGCTTGCAATGCCGATTTCTGTACTGTCCGCGATCCGTGAGGCTGGTACACATAAGGTAACAGTCAAGGGCGGTAAGTATCTGGAGGCTATTGCTGAGGCAGATACTATTGTATTTGATAAAACAGGAACACTGACCAAGGCGAAACCGACAGTTGTGGATGTGGTATCATTTGAGGAGAACAATCCGGATGAGATGCTTCGTATCGCAGCATGTATGGAGGAACATTTCCCCCACTCCATGGCTAAAGCCGTTGTCAGCGCAGCCAGGAAGAAGCAGCTGGCCCACGAGGAGATGCACTCCAAGGTTGAATATATCGTAGCACACGGCATTTCCACAACAATTGAAGATCATAAAGCTGTGATCGGAAGTTACCACTTCGTATTTGAAGATGAGAAGTGCGTAATTCCGGAGGATGGACAGGCGAAATTCGATAATATTCCGGAGGAGTATTCCCACCTTTATCTTGCAATCGATGGACGCCTTGCAGCTGTGATCTGCATCGAGGACCCGCTCCGTGAGGAAGCGAAGGCTTCTGTTGATGCATTGCGTGCAGCAGGAATATCCAAGATCGTTATGATGACAGGTGACAGCGAGCGTACAGCAGCAGCTATTGCCAGACGTGTAGGCGTGGATGAATATTATTCCGAGGTACTTCCGGAAGATAAGGCTAACTTCATTGAGAAAGAGAAAGCTGCCGGAAGAAAGGTTATTATGGTAGGTGACGGAATCAACGATTCACCGGCACTTTCCGCGGCCAATGTTGGTATTGCCATCAGTGACGGAGCAGAAATCGCACGTGAGATCGCAGATATTACAGTAGGCGCAGATGATCTTCAGGAGCTTGTAGTACTCAAGGAGATCAGCAATGCCCTGATGAAACGTATCAGACGTAACTACCGTTTCATCGTTACTTTTAACGCAGGTCTGATCGCCTGCGGTGTTGCGGGAATTCTGCAGCCGACTACATCCGCACTTCTGCACAATACCTCCACACTGGCGATCAGTCTGAAGAGTATGCAGAATCTGCTTCCATAGAAGAGTTTTTCAAAATAAATATAAAAAGCCGGCCAGGTTATCGAAGAGATAAGAGCTTCGAGCCTGGCCTCTTTTTTTCCGGCTGATCAGACGTGGATCGCAGATATCAGCCGGAAGGTGTATTGAAGATGGTAAGTTTTATTCCTGAGGAAAAGGTTAGCTTTCCAGCTTCAGTCCGTCGGCCATATGGTACCGCTTCTTTTTTGTATCTGACTGAAGCGGTCGTGTATGGAGACTTCGGTACCGGGAAGGGCTCATATGATAAAATTTTTCGAAGGTATGTGCAAAATGCTGCCGGCTGTTGTATCCGGAAGAAAAGGCAATATCCGTAATGTGCAGAGTACTATTGCACAGAAGAAAGACTGCTTGTTCCATACGCTTGCGGTTAATATAAGTATTGATGGTGCAGCCGTTTTTTTCTGTAAAGAGTGCCTGCAGATAGGATTTGTTGATCCCTGCATATGCGGAGATGGCAGGAATATCAATGTCTTCCAGATAATGCTCATCAATGTAGCGGAGTGCTTTTTTCAGATGGACGATTCCCTGGGCACTCCGGCTGGAGCGGGCGCAGAATGCAAGCTCTGTAAGCATTCGGCTGAAAAGAAGAAAGAAGAGAAATTCTTCCTCATTTATCTGACCGGAGCTGTGATGCAGAAAGGTGAGCAGATCCTTCAGACTGTATCCTAAGCTTCGGGAATCCGTGCCGGAGCAGAAGCCCTGGGAGGAATCCATAAAATTCCAGAACCGGGAAAATCCGGGATCCTTTTTTACAAGAAGCTCTGGAGAAACCGGGCTTTTTTCGGAAGTAAGGGAAAATTCCAGATTCAGGATCGAGCATGGAAAACCATCCGGGATCTCCAGCCTGTGAGGTACATCCGGCCGGATAAAGATAAACTGTCCGGATTTCAGCGGGAATTCTGTATCCTGTGTGCCATTCAGGCAGAAAACCCGGCAGGAGCCTGAGGTGATATACATAATTTCATAACTGGAATGGGTGTGATGCTCCATGTGATAATAAGGCAGGGAGAGAGCGTAAAAAGCAGAAACATGGAAATATCGGGAAGAGTCTTGAAAAATATCTGACATGAAAAACCTCCTGAATATGTTGCGAAGCGGAATGTGAACGTATGAACTGAAAAGTGCGAGTTAAGCAGATATTCGCAATCCACATTGGCTGCAATGTCTGTTTTATAGTCTGAAAACAGTATATCATGTAAAAATAAATACGACAATATATTGCATTTTTACATTCAGGGGATGATACCTGTCACCTTATAAAAAACAGATGCTATACTGTGAGCAGGATTAGAAAAGCGGGAGGATACTTTATATGAGTTGTAAAAATAGAGAAATGGAAACGATCGAATTACATGAAAACGGCCTGGATATCCAGTTCCGTATCAGAGAAAACGGTGTGGTAGAGCTGGCAGATTTTTCTTCACAGGAAGTAAAAAAAACAGTTATGGAGCCGAAGGAGGATATCTGTTATCCGGCTGTTGAGATCCACAGAAGCGGTACAGGCAGCCTGAATATGCATGCCTACAAAAACAACATCAATCAGTCCTCTGTGGATTTTGTTTATGAGAACCATGAGCTGAAGGCACAGGACGGCGGAAAAGAGCTGGAGATCGTAATGGTTTCCCCGGAAAAGCTGAAAGCAGTATATCATATGCGCCTGTTTGACGGAGTGCCGGCAGTACAGACCTGGACAGAGATCATCAACGAGGGAAGCGAGGATCAGGGGCTGACCTATGTTTCTTCTTTTATGTATCAGGGGATTTCCAGAGGTGGCAAGAAGCCTTATTATAAAAAAACAGGTATCTATGTGCCGTTTAACAGCTGGTGCTGTGAGGCTCAGTGGCAGAAATACGATGCAGAAACACTGAATTTAAACGGCATGGTCGTAGATGGCTTCAATCATCAGGGATATGGCCTGAACCGTTATTGCTACAGTGGAAAGGGCACCTGGTCTACCTGTGAGTATCTTCCCATGGGAATTGCAGAGGACAGAGAAACGGGGGAGACGTATATTTTCCAGATTGAAAGCTCAGGACAGTGGCTGGCCGAATATGGCTCTGCACAGGGCGGAAATCTGTATCTTGCCTTAAGCGGTGCTACAGAGCAGGAGCACGGCTGGTATAAGAATCTGAAACCGGGAGAAAGCTTCACAACCGTTCCGGCAGGGGCAGCTGTTGTAAAAGGTGGCCTGAATCCGGCAGCAGCGGCACTGACCAGATATCGGAGAAAAGTACGCAGACCAAATACGGACGATGAGAAGCTGAACGTGGTATTTAATGATTACATGAACTGCCTGATGGGAGATCCTACAACTGAGCGGGAGCTTTCCATTATTGATAAGGCAGCAGAGCTCGGATGCGAATATTACTGTCTGGATGCGGGATGGTATGACGACGGATTCTGGTGGGATCGTGTCGGGGAATGGAAAGAAGCAACAGGAAGATTCCCGAATGGTCTGAAAGAAGTCTGCGATCATGCACACAGTAAAGGCCTGAAAATGGGACTCTGGCTGGAAATCGAGGTTATGGGAGTTGCCTGCGAGCTGGCAAACAAGCTTCCTGATGACTGGTTTGTCTGCCGCCATGGAAAACGCCACATTGACAATAAACGCTATATGCTGGATTTCCGAAATCCGGAGGTACGGAAATACTGCCGTGATGTAGTAGACAGGCTGATCAATGATTACGGCGTAGAGTACTTTAAAGTGGACTATAACGTAACCATGGGATACGGAAGTGACCTGAACAGTGACAGCTGTGCAGATGCCATCCGTGAGCATTATGAATGCCTTCACCAGTGGTATGAGGAGATCTTCCGGGATCATCCGGAGCTTGTTGTGGAGAATTGCGGTTCCGGAGGACAGCGTATGGATTATGGTATGCTGAAGGTCTTAAGCCTGCAGTCTACCAGTGATCAGACGGATTACCTCTACAATGCCAATATCGCTGCCAATGTGGCCAGTGCGGTAACTCCGGAGCAGGGAGGTATGTGGGTATATCCGTATGAGGATGAAGAAGAGCATGTGATCTACAATGTAGTAAATGGTATGCTTCTCCGTCCATATATCAGCGGTATGGTATGGAAGCTGGGAGAAAATTCCATGAACCGTATGAAGGAGGGAATCTCCCTGTATAAGGAGATCCGTGGGGAAGTCCGTGACGGCATGCCGTTCTTCCCGCTTGGTTTTGGAACTCTGAAATCCGAAGTTCTTGCTTACGGAGTGAAAGCAGAGAAGAATACCTATCTTTCCGTATGGACACCGGGAACAACAGAAGCAGTGATACCGCTGGAAAATGCAGATCAGATCCACAGAGTATCTGTGATCTATCCGAAGGAAGAGATGTGCGAATATAAGATCGAAAATGGAAATCTTGTAGTGAAGATGCCGCAGGAAAAAGCAGCGAGATTATTTAGAATCGAGATGAAATAGAAAAACAGGAAAGTCCTGATTATGGGACTGAAAGAATATGAAAGTAAAACCACATCAGTAACAGAAGAAAATTGAGAGAATAAAAATACAGCCAGAAATATCGGATATAAGATCCGGATAATTTCCTGGCTGTATTTTTATTTACCGGATATCCGCACCAGGCTTCATGATCTGAAGCAGGATCACAGCACAGATGATTGCTCCGATGCCTGGAACTGCACCGCCGATCCCTACAAAACGAAGTCCGGCATATTTTACGATCACTCCACCCATGGCAGAACCGGCTGCAATACCAAAGTTAAAGAAAACTGAGATCAGAGAAGATGCCAGGTTTACACAGGCAGGATGCTCTCTGGTGGCGATCTTCAGAAAATGCATCTGCAGTGGTGAGTTCAGAAGATACATCATAACACCGAGGATAAACAGTACCAGTCCTCCGCTTATCAGATTATGGGTGGCAATGGGCAGAAGCAGCAGGCATACAGTCTGGATGACGTAGATCAGAGGCAGCAGGCGGATGCCGGTTTTGTTTGCCACCTGACCGGAGCTTACATTGCTGGTGATCGCTGCAATACCAAAGATCAGAAGCGCAACACTCAGCATGGAATCCGGAATATGAAGCTCCTGCTGAAAGATCGGTGTCAGATAGGTATAGAAGCAGTAGGTGGAGGCACCTGCCAGGAAAACGATGGCACAGCCAATGGAGATCCTTTTGTCCAGAAAAAGCTTAAACTGTTCCAGAATACTTCCGGCCTTCAGCCGGTTCTGTCGCGGCAGCTTCACAAACAGAAGTGCCAGCAGAGCCAGGGTTGCCACGAAGATCGTGATAAAAGCCGCACGCCAGCCAAAAACTTGAGTGATGGTGGAAGCGATAGGCACACCCACAACAGAAGCGACACTGAAGCCTGAAAAAACACCTGCGATCACACCAGGGATATGCTCCGGAATGGAAGCAACATCTTCCGCATAAGTCATGGAGATGGAGACCACAGTGCCGGAAACCACAGCCGTAAGAATACGGAACACCAGAAATACCATGTAATTGACAGCAATGGCACAGATCAGATTGCAGAGCGCAAACAGTGAGATTCCCAGCATGGTAATACGAAAACGGTTGTATTTTCCCACATAGGCAGCCAGAAACGGAGATACAATGTTTCCGGCCTGAGTCAGTGAAATCCCGAATCCGTCCGCAATTTCCGGAAGGATACCGATCACCGTATATTCACTGGTACCCAGGAAAAAGCTGAGCATGATCAGACCTACAACAGCCGGATTAAAAAATCGAGTTTTGGATGATGACATGATAATAAGTCCTCCCTGAAAAAAATAAAGAGTAAGTTTCTGCATCAGAGAAATCATCTTCAATGAAAAATCTTCTTCAATGCGGTAAAAGAATATCACAATTTACACGATGTTTCTTGTTTACAGCTGTCAGATTTTTGTAGTATATTGATATCAGAAAGTGGGGAGGAGAAGAGAAGATGGAAATACCGGTATTTGGAAAAGAACAGTATCCGCTGAACAGAGAGTCCGGACTTTCCTATACGATTTCGGATATTTACAAGCATGTGCCAATACATACTCATAATCATTATGAACTTTTCATCATTTCAGAGGGTACGGCCTATCATATGATCAATGATTCTGTGCAGACAGTAAGGAAGGGGGATCTGTTTTTTATACGCCCCAATGATATGCACAGCTATAACTTTTATCATTCGGAGAATTTCTGCGTCCGGAATCTGGGCTTTTCTACCCAGGTGCTCCGGAATGTTTCCCTGTTTCTGGAGCAGGAGGAAAAGATGGATAAACTGATAAATGGTGAGATGCCTGCCTATGTACATCTGGAAGGGGAAAATTTCCGCAAGGTTCTGGATGCAATGGATACTGCGGGAAAGTTGGTAAACAGTAGCCATCCTCGGCACGCAAGATATCATGCGCAGTGTGTCATTGCACTTCTTCTGGAGGATTATTTCTTCACTTATGATGAAAAGGATCCCTGGAATCAGATGCCTTCCTGGTTGTCAGAGCTTCTCTTAAATATGTCAAAGATTGAAAATCTCCAGGAAGGCTACGAAAAAATGTGCGAGTTGGCTCCCTGCTCTCCAAGCCATCTCTGCAGGCTGCTGAAACAAATCTGTGGGAAAACGCCTACCAAGTATATCAACCAGGAGCGTCTGAAATATGCAGTTTATCTTCTGGCACAGACAGACCGGGAGATCCTGGATATCTGTGAGTGCTGCGGATTTTCCAATGTGAGCCACTTTTATCATCTGTTCCGGGAGCAGTTTGGAGTGTCACCGGCGAAATTCAGGAAGACGGTGTGATCGGGGATGAGTTAGAAGAGGCAGAACAAAAGTTTTATCTGAGAGATCACAGATGCGGACAAGCCGTATTACTTTAAAGACCGTAAGTTTGATGAAGAGGCATGGGTAAAAATAAATGGAAAATAGAAGAGCCCCGGCATTTACCAGAAAGCTCATAAGTCTGGATGAATTTGTGAAGATCCCGGCTGTGTATCTGAATTATAAGAAATACAGATGGGTGAAGGAGCTGACAGTGAAAATCGAATAAGAAAAGAAAACAGCAGAGCTGTATGTCCAGGGATTACTGGAAACATACAATTCTGCTGTTTTCTTTTATGAGATTATCTGTTTTCCGCAAGATATTCTTCTGTAAGAGCAACCGCATCTGTGATACATTGCGGGCAGCTGCAGAGAACCTTGCCTGTTTCCACACCTTTTAATTCACGGCAGATGCAGGAGCCGTTTTTTTCTTTGAATTTCTGGATATAGGTGCGGAGCTTTTTGTAAGTGTCACCTTTGGTTTTGGAACCTTCTTCAGTGTTTCCGCGGCTGTTGGAAAGTCCGATGATCATAGCCATTCCGGAAAGAGCACCGCACATTTCCATAACACCCATTCCAAGTCCGAAGCCCTCGGCAATACGGAACATCTCGTTTTCATCAATGCCAAATTCCCGGCAGAAAGAACAGGCAACTGCCTGTGCACAATTACAGCCATTCTCGTGTAATTTTGTAGCGTATTCAGCTTTTGTACTCATGATTTCGTATCCTCCTGATTTCAGATCGCAAGTAGGTTTTTGATCGCTTCCATATAGATCAGTACCGCTTCTTCCATACCAGATACCAGGATAAACTCATCGGCTCCGTGGATACGGTAATCAATTCCCTCTTTTTCAGGTCCGAAAGCAATGATGTTTTTGAGGGATTTGGCATAAGTGCCGCCTCCGATGACTACCGGTTTATGTTCAGTGTCACCTGTTACATCTGTGTAGGCTTTATACAGTGCGTTTACGAGAGGAGATTCTTTTGGGAAGAATAACGGTGCGCCAACTTCAACGATCTCAATGCGACCGTTTTTGTCTTCCAGTTTGTCCCCACACATTTTGCGGAGTTTTGTCTCACCAAGTGTTACAGGAACACGGATGTCGATGGTGCAGGAGATCACTCCGTTTTCTGTTTTGACGATTCCGTTGCAGAATGTCAGGTCGCCGTATTCATCTGCGAATTTCAGTCCAATACCAGAACCGTCGCAGGAAGTTCCAAGATGAGAGTTGTAGAATTCTACAAAATCATCCTCGAATCCGGCTTTTGCAAGGCATTCGAAAGTTACGCCTGCAGCATTGACACCAAGTGCAGGTGTGCTGGCATGGGCAGGAACACCTTTGGCATAAATGGTAAGCTCACCGTTTTCTTCTGTTACTTTGTATTCCTGAAGTTTACTCTGGGACAGTGCTGCTTCCAGTTTTTCTTTCAGGCCGGCATCTGCAGGAATCACAGTTGTGCAGGTGTCGCACATTGCATTTGCAACAAAGCCGCCGTTTGCAGAGATGATGCGGGTATTTTTAGAATAGGCCATCATAAATGCACGGCCTTTTTCACCGTGGATACACGGGAAGCTGGCATCCGGTGTGAAACCGCAGGAAAGCTCTTCTGCTACCTGATTGTAGTGTGCCATACATCTGGAACCTGTTTCCTCGTTGCAGCCCATGATCAGGCGGACTCTTTTGTTCAGCTTCACGCCGTGGTCGCGGAGAAGCTTCATGGCATAAAGCGCCTCCAGGATAGGGCCTTTGTCATCAGTGGTCCCACGGCCGTATACATGATCGCCTTCACGGGTAAGGCTGAACGGATCGTAGGTCCAGTCTCCACCTACAGGAACGATATCCAGATGACCGGCGATGCCGACGATCTCATCGCCCTCACCCATTTCGGCATAACCACAGTAGTTATCCAGGTTTACGGTTTTAAAGCCAAGCTCTTCGGCAATCTTAAGTCCTTCTTCCAGGGCTTTTGCAGGGCCCTCACCGAATGGCTTTCCCTCGGAAGGTGTACCGAGCTGGGAGTCAATGGCAACCAGTCTGCCAAGATTTGTGAGCATTTCTTCTGATAATGCGTGGATTTCCTTTTTAATATCCATATTGATTTCCTCCTGTTTACAGCGTTCCGGAAAGTGACAGGAGGGAACGCTGATGTTATGAGCTCTATTATAGCACAGATCGTAATGAACGGTAGAGTAGATTTTTACCTGTTGAAGACGTACCAATACATTCGGCAGAACCCTTCAGGTCCTTTGGGCATATGCTAAAATCAGAAGTCAAAAAAGGAGTATCTGTATGAAAAATAAAAAATGGATCGCACTGGCAGCTGCAGTTGTGCTGGCAGTGACGGCGTTGCCGATGACAGTCTTTGCAGCAAAGAAAGATAAGGAAGAGGAGAAATTGAGCAAAGTCACTTTAAATGAAGTGGCGCATTCGATTTTCTACGCACCTCAGTATGTTGCGATCGAGGAGGGATATTTTGCTGAGGAAGGTCTGGATCTGACATTGGTGACGGGATTTGGAGCAGATAAAACGATGACTGCTGTAATCTCCGGTGAGGCAGATATCGGATTTATGGGCGCAGAAGCATCTGTCTATGCTTATCAGGAGGGTGCAACTGATCCTGTCGTGAATTTCGCACAGTTAACCCAGCGTGCAGGGAATTTCCTTGTGGCGAGAGAAGAGATGCCTGATTTCAAATGGGAGGATCTGAAAGGGAAGAAGGTTCTTGGCGGTCGTAAAGGTGGCATGCCGGAAATGGTATTTGAATATATTCTGAAGAAAAACGGCATTGATCCGCAAAAGGATCTGACTATTGACCAGAGTATCGATTTCGGTTCCACAGCGGCAGCTTTTACCGGTGATGATTCAGCTGCATATACTGTAGAGTTCGAACCGTCAGCCACGATCCTGGAAAAAGAAGGCGGGGGGTATGTGGTGGCATCTCTTGGAGAAGCATCCGGATATGTGCCTTACACATCCTACAGTGCAAAAGCAAGCTACATGAAAGAAAATCCTGAGATCATCCAGAAATTTACCGATGCACTTCAGAAGGGGATGGACTATGTGCAGAGCCATACGCCGGAGGAAATCGCAGAAGTGATCGCACCGCAGTTCAAAGAAACAGATCTTGAAACCATCACTACTATTGTAAAACGCTATTACGACCAGGATACCTGGAAAGAAAATCTTATTTTTGAGAAACACAGTTTTGAGCTTCTTCAGGATATCCTGGAAGATGCAGGAGAACTGTCTCAGCGGGTGAACTATGAAGATCTGGTCCAGACATCCAGTGCAGAAAAGGCATCAAAAGATAAATAATAAAAAAAGTTTAAAAGAAAGAGAAGAAATCCCTGTGGATCTATAAAATACCCACAGGGATTTTTAGCATATAAAGCAGAAAAAAAGGAAAATGCTGCAAATATAAGTCGCAAAATAGCAGAAAATGTAAAAAAAACACAGGCTGAAAATGGCAGAGAATAAACAGATGAAATCTATAAACTAAACAATGTATAAGCGTTTTTTTACATATAAGATTAGAAAGTTTATATCGCATTAAACAGATAAGCATAAGAATATGGCGAAATGCACAAAAAAATGAATAGAAAACTATAATAAATGTAGAAAAAGTAAAAAGTGATTGAAAAGTACTAAACAATATGCTATCTTTAGTTTAACAAAAAACGAAACGAGCTAAACGGAATTCATAAAAAGTTTAAAGGAGGAAATGAGATGAATTTTAAAAAGGTAATGGCAGCAATACTTGCAGGAACAATGGTATTCGGAATGGCTTCTTCCGTAAGTGCAGCAACAGAGGTTTCTTTCTGGACACTGAACACAAGACAGAACGCAGTTGAGCCGATCGTAGAGGCATTCAACGAAGCAAACCCGGATATTAAAGTAACAGCTTCTTTCTATGATACAGATGGAATTAAGGATGCCTGCAAAGTAGCAGCTTCTTCCGATACACTTCCAAGTATGTGGTTTAACTGGGGCGGCAGTCTTGGAAGCTTCTATGAAGAGAATGGAAAGACATATGATCTTACACAGTATGCGAAAGATAACGGATGGAACGACAAATTTACAGAAGCTTCTTTAAATCTTTGTACATTTGAAAACAAGCTTTCCGGATATCCGACAAGATACAATGCACTTGGTGTTTACTATAATAAACAGATCTTTGAAGATAACGGAATCGAAGTTCCTGCTACATTCGAGGATTTTGAAGCAGCTCTTAAGACTCTGAAAGATAACGGAGTTACACCAATGGATACAGCCGGACTTAACGGATGGCATGTAATGAGATGGTTTGAGCTTCTTGTTGAGCACTATGCAGGTGCTGAGCTTCATGACAAGCTGAACACATTTGAGGAGAGCTGGAACTGTGATGCAGTAGTACAGGCTTTTGAGAAATATAAAGAGTGGGTTGACGCAGGATACTTCCCGGATGGTTTCCTTACACTTGACCCGAACGATACCATCATGGCAATGGGTACAGGAGAGTGTGCAATGGATCTCCAGGGACAGTGGTATGACGGACAGTTCATCCAGAATGATCTTGATCCTAACAATTATGGTGTATTTGCATTCCCGTCAGGTGATGACAACCGTATGTCTGCTTTCGCAGAGATGACACAGTTCAATGCTAATCTTTCTGATGAAGAACTTGATGCATGCGTGAAGTTCATGGATTACTATCAGAGCGATGAGAATGTTGCAGAGTATGGTGAGTACTATAACGTACCGCTTCCTGTACAGGGCGCTGAAGCTCCGGCTGAGCAGGTCAACGTAAACGGTATGCTTGAAACATCTAATGAGAACGGTACATTCACGATCACTGACCAGGCATTCCCGACAGAGGTTGCAGATGTTCTCTTTAATGCACAGGATGCAGTTGCAAACGGCGAGATGACACCGGAAGATGCAGCTGCTAATATCCAGAAAGCAATCGAGGAATATCAGGCTAAATAATCATAAAAGCATAACGGAGCGGCCAGAGCGCGGGCTTTGGCCGCTCTTTTACGAAAAATGGAGGTAATCCGGAATGAAGAAAAAAAGCAAAATTGATTTTGGTGCATATGCGTTTCTGATACCGGCAGCAGTGATCTACCTTTCCGTTATTGTAATACCTGTATTTTACTCACTGTTTATCAGTCTGTTTAAATGGAACGGTGTTGCGGAGAAGGAATTTGTAGGTCTGGCAAACTATATCAATTTGTTTACAAATGATGCGACATTTATGATCGCGTTGAAGAATAACCTGATCTGGATCGTGCTGACGATCGTACTTATGATGACGGTTTCTCTTGGATTTGCAGTAATCCTTAATAAACAGTTCCGCGGACGTACTGTGTTCCGTGCATTCTTCTATTTTCCATGTGTTATCGCACCGATCGCAGTAGCGATCATCTGGAGATGGATCTACAACCCGAATATCGGCTTTATCAATCAGTTTTTTAAAGTACTTGGAATTAATTTTAAACAGACATGGATCTCCGATCCGAAGGTCAGCCTGTATGCAATTTTTGCAGCAGCACTGTGGCAGGGAATCGGCCAGCCTATGATCCTTTTCCTGGCAGGACTTCAGTCAGTATCACCGGATGTCCTTGAGGCAGCAACAATTGACGGTGCAGGCCCGATCCGTAAATTCTTCAGTGTTACGGTACCGCTTATGAAAGAAACATTCGTTATGGTTCTTGCAACTCTGATCGTAGCAGCTATGAAGGTTTACGATATTGTACAGGGTCTTACAGGCGGCGGCCCGAACAACTCCACCCAGGTTCTTGCTACATATATGTATTCACAGACATTCCAGTATAACAATGTAGGTATGGGAACTGCGGTTGCATGTATCATGGTAGTTATGATGCTTGTAGTAATCATTCCGTATATTTCCTTTACAGCAAAAGAAAAGTAGGAGGTGCAGACAATGGACGGAAAAAGTAAAAAAATCACAAAAAAAGTGCTGCTGTATGTGCTTCTGATCATTCTTGCGCTGATCTGGATCGTGCCAATTTTCACACTTGTTGTAACAGCACTGAAACATAAAAAAGATTTCATGAGCGGTTTAAGTCTGTTCCAGCTTCCTGCTGAGATTGCATGGGACAACTTTACAAATGCCATCACAAAAGGAAATCTTTTCAACTATATGAAAAATGACCTGATTATTTCCTGCCTGAAAGTGCCGCTTGGTATCTTCGTAGGAGCTATGGCTTCCTTTGCATTAACACGACTGAACATCAAACATCGTGTGGGGCTTTTTGTATTCTTCCTTATTGGTATGATGCTTCCGATGCAGACAGCACTTGTGCCGATTAATATTATCTACAGCAAACTGAATCTTCTGAACACATACTTCGGATTATTCTATGTATATATCGGATTTGGTATTTCCTACTGTATCCTGATCATGAGAGGTTTCATGCTGGGAATTCCGAAAGATATTGATGAGGCTGCATGTATTGACGGATGTAATAAATGGCAGCTTTTTTACAAGATCATCCTGCCGATCGCAAAACCGGCCATTGCAACGCTGTTTATCACAGATTTCCTTTCCACATGGAATGAGTATCTTCTGGCCAGCGTTATCATCAACGACAATGCCATGAAGACAGTACCGGTTGGTATTATGACATTCGTAGGTGAGCACGGAACAGATTATGGTTATCTGTGTGCAGGTGTACTTGTTTCTGTTATACCGGTTATGGTTGTATACCTGATCTTCCAGCGATATTTCGTGGAAGGTATGGCCGGAGCAGTTAAATCATGATATTTGATGCAGACTGCTGCATGGCGGTATCGTGAACAGCAGCTTGCGCATGAATACAGAAAGAAAGAGGGCGACTTATGAGTACTTGTAAATATACAGAATCCGTAGAAAAATGGGGAACTTTTGAAGCTGAAATGCCAGGTAAACATGAAGGGAATCCGTTTACCGATTATGCAATTCAGGGAACGTTTAAAGGCAAAGAAGAGACAAAAACCGTAGATGGTTTCTATGATGGAGACGGAATTTACCGTGTACGTTTCATGCCATCCTTTGAAGGAGATTATACATTTGAGATCAAAGGAAGCTTTTCTGATGAGGTGTACACAGGTGCATTCCATGTAACACCTGCACAAGAAGACAACCACGGACCTGTCCGTGTGTCCTATACTTATCACATGGCATATGAAGATGGAAAACCATATTATTCTATCGGAACAACCTGCTATGTGTGGGAGCTTCAGAGCGAGGAGCTTCAGAAACAGACACTGGAGACACTGACAGACAGTGCATTTAATAAGATCCGTTTCTGTGTATTCCCGAAACATTACGATTATAACCTGAATGAGCCGATCAGCTATCCATATGAAGGAACTCCGATGGACAGTTCAGTTCTTACATCTGAGAATTTCCTGGAATATGTTGGCTGTGCAGAGGGTAATAACTTCGATTACAAGAGATTTAATGTGAAACATTTCCAGCATATCGATGACTGCGTAAAGAAGCTGATGGAGCTGGGTATTGAGGCTGACATCATTGTGATGCATCCATATGACAGATGGGGCTTCAGTGAGATGAGTGCAGAGTGTGATGATCTTTACTGGAAATATCTCATTGCCAGAGTGAGTGCATACAGAAACGTATGGTGGTCTCTTGCGAATGAGTACGATCTTTTCCCGAAAAAGACAACTGAGGACTGGGAGCGTTACGCATCCATCATCCAGGAAAAGGATGTATACAATCATCTTCGCTCCATCCATAACTGCAAGAGCTTCTATGATTACACAAGACCATGGATCACTCACTGCAGCATCCAGAGACAGGATCTTTACAAATCCTCTGAGATGGTAAATGAGTGGCGTATCCGATACAAGAAACCGGTAGTTCTGGATGAGATCGCATATGAAGGAAATATCCAGCACGGCTGGGGAAATATCAGCGGAAAGGAAATGACAAGACGTTTCTGGGAAGCATTCTGCAGAGGTGCATATCCGGGACATGGCGAGACATATATGAATGATGAGGGAATTCTCTGGTGGTCCCATGGCGGCAAGCTTCATGGAGAAAGCCCTGAGAGATTTAAATTCCTCCAGAAGATCATGGAGGAGACTCCTGCACCTGGACTTCGCCCTCTTGAAAATCAGTGGGATGAGGTTGGGGCATCTGTAGACAACAGTCTTCAGGATATTAAATATTATATTTTCTATTACAGCTTCATGCGTCCGTCATTCCGCGAGTATCATATTGATGATGAGACAGAATTTGAGGTAGAAGTAATCGATACCTGGAACATGACGATCGAGAAGAAAGGAATCTTTAAAGGCAAGTTCCGGATTGACCTGCCGGGAAGAGAGTATATGGCTGTGCGCGTGCGCGAGGTTAAGTGATTTATGGGGAGCTGCCGGAGAGGCGGCTCCCTGCTTTATGTTGACAGGAAAACCAAAAGTGTTTAGAATCAAGGAGAAGTTTAACAAATGTAGCAAGAATTCTCCCACCTCTTCAGGTGGTGAGATGAATTGCATATCTGAGCATGTCTGCTCAAGAAAATCTTATGATACAGAAAGAACACTTGTTCTTATAGTTCTAATGTAGTATAATAAAAAAGAACAATTAGTTTGTAACCATGTATCAGGCGATATAGAGAAGCCAGGGTGATAAGAATGAACCGCGCCGTAAAAATAAGGATCTATCCAAATAAAGAGCAGAGAGTTCAGATAGAGAAGACAATCGGCTGCGGCCGTTTTATCTATAACCAGATGCTTGCGGACAAGATCAGTTATTACCAGAAAGAAAAAAAGATGCTCCGGAACACACCTGCCGGATATAAGAAGGAATATCCCTGGCTGAAGGAGGTGGACTCCCTTGCCCTGGCGAATGTGCAGCTGCATCTGGAAAGTGCGTTCCGGAAGTTTTTCCGGGAACCATCCTGCGGA
>PVMN01002399.1_pt1 | contig 19453 bp, 6 predicted proteins | sample 1853401 | NCBI WGS metagenome assembly PVMN01 (sample SAMN08533510, study PRJNA380276) | Human gut metagenome, whole genome shotgun sequencing project.
AGACCCAACTGAAGAACGGAGGGCTTGGCGCGACCTCGACTGTGGCACGGAAATGTTGTTCATCTACAGTTTCCGTCTGCACATTTTCACCGAAGCGGTCGATGACGCTGCGCATGACCTCATTATCGCACAGCAGCTCTACGGTACAGAGGTCGTCCGGGTACATCCCAAACACCTTGCGGACATACTCCGCCGGGTCAAAGTCCAGTGTCTGGACTTCCGTCTGTTCCAGCGGTTCGACTGCCGTCATGCGGTCCACCCGAAATTGTGCGATCTTTCCGTGCTTTTCCGACCAGCCTACGGCATAGTAGCAGTCCCGATTCCAGATCATGGCGTAGGGGCTGAACCGATACTTGTATCCGTCATGCTTGAGTACCTTTTCCTTTTTAGGCGTGTACTCAAAATATTGGAAGGTGATTTGCTGTTTCTTCTGGACGGCGTTGTGGATAGTATCCACATTGTAGTAGATGCTCTCATTCTCCGGCTTCGGGGTACCGCCCATGTAAATGCGGCGGTTCAGCTGTTCCGCCTGCGCTGTGCTGGTGAGATGGCCCAGCTTCTTGATGAGGGCGGTGCTCTTTTTCTCCGTGATAAACCGGGAGGATTCCACCGCATCCACCAGCAGCTTCAGCTCCGGCAGTTCGAAAAGCCGCTGCCCAACAAAGTATTTGTTCTGGCTGCTTTTGACGCAGACGATATCCATCCCGGCGTTCTGCAGCAGTTCGATGTCAGTGTAAACACTCTTGCGTCCGGCCTGAATGCCGTGCTGCTGCCAGAATGCGAGAATGTCCGTAACCGAGACCGGATGCTGCTCGTCTGTCTGCTGATATAGATATTGCCGGAGAAGCAGCAGTGCATGCTGTGATTCGTTCTTCATGCGGTGGCTCCTTTACTCTCTTTCCCCAAATTTCAATCTCTACAGCAGTAAGAGAACAGCGGCCGCACTATGCGACCGCTGTTCTCATTGCTATGTCATTTGCTCAGATAGCTGCGGTGCAGGAAGGTTGCGATCTGTGCGCGGGTGCAGGTGGAGTTGGGGTCGAAACGACCGCCGCCCACACCGGCGGTGATGCCGCCCTCGACGGCCCAGGCCACGGCCTGCGCATAGTAGCTGCCCGCCGCCACGTCCTGGAAGGCGGTGCCGCTCTGGGCCGCAGGGGACCCGGCGGCCCGCCACAGCATGGTGACCATCTGGGCGCGGTTGATGGTGGCGTCGGGGTTCGTGCCGTCGGAAATACCCTTATCCTTGGACCACAGCTGCGCCTTTTCGTACCAAGTATTGCCGCCGTTCAGATCTGCGTCGTTCTGCCGGGCCAGAATGGTCCACAGCTGCGCGCGGGTGGCGGAGGCGTCAGGCGCGTAGCGCGTGGCGCTTATGCCGTTCACCAGCTCGCGGGCGCTGACGAAGTCAATGGCGTCCTTGGCCCAGTGGTCTTGCGTGTCGATAAAGTCCTTGGAATTGTCCACGATCTTCACGGTCGCGCCGCCGTTGACCGTCAGCTGGATGCCGTCCTCGGTGGGCAGGGAGTTCTTGACGATCTCCTCGGTGCCGTCAGGATGGACGAGCACGGCCACCGTGCCGGGTTTCACGTTGGAAACGGGGATCTCGACCTTGGTGTCGCCGGAATTCTTGGGCAGCTCGATCTTGACGGTGGGGGCGGTATTGCTGTTGCGGGAAGCCTTGACCTCCACGGGAGCCTTCACCGCCTCGCCGTTCTTCTTCGCGTCCTCGATGGCCTTGCTGCTGAGAGCGGTCTCCGCCGTGGTCTGGCCGTTCTTGTCGGTCTTCACCGTGCCGGTGGAGCCGTCAGCGGCCTTGGTCTCGGTGACGGAGCTGCCGTTGGGGTTGGTGGTGGTCTTAGTAACGGAGCCATCCTTCTTGGTCTCAGTCTGGATCTTGGTGCCGTCGGGCTTGGTCTCGGTCTGAACCTTGGTGCCGTCGGGCTTGGTGGTGGTAGTCGTATCCGTCTTGCCGGTGCTGGAGGAGGGCCTGCTGGAGCCGCCGCCACCGCCGGAGGAGCCGCCGCCGGGAGGCGTGACCGGCGCGGACTTCGTGTACAGCATAACCTTGTCGGTCAGGGTCTCGTAGTTGGTGGTATCCTGGGGAGTGAATACCCACTCGTATTTCACGCCAGCCTCGACCTTGGTGGTCACGCCCAGTTTCCACGCGATCGTACCCGCAGGCGTGATGTTGCCGATGGTCAGATTTGCGTCGCCCAGCTTTTTGCCGTCTTCCTTGATGAGATCATACTTGGGCGCGCCGTTGGGCTTGGCCTTTTTGATGGTGACGGTAATGGTCGTCTGCGCCTCAGCGTAGTCAGTATTGTTGGAAGGCGTGAACAAAACGGTCTTGGGGCCGCTGTCCGCCACATTGGTAATCGCCTCGGTGTCCTTCCATCTCCAAGTGCCTTCCACCGCCTTGCCATCGAACATTGCAGTACCCTTGATTTCCTTCTCAGGAACTCGTTCGCCGGTGTAGGTTACGGTGATGTCATTAGCCTTTACCGTGGGAACGTCCTTATCCGTCACGGTCAGCGTAACGGTGATGGTATAGTCCGCGTAGTTGGTGCTGGTGACCTTGACCGTGACCGTCTCGGGCTTGGTCATATTGGCATCGTTCTTGAAGGTGAATTTCAGCTTCCCGTTCGTGATGGTCGGCTTTTCGGTCAGAAGGCTGCCCGCAGGAGGTTCACCCTCAATAGAGGCCTCGCCGCCCTCCACGATCAGGGCGGACAGATCCACCGTTCCGCTGGCGCCCTTCTTGGCAAGGCCGCTGGCGGTCTTGTCGCCGTAGGTGGCCTTGTCTACGGTGATGTTGACATTGCACTTCTGGCCCTCATAGCTGATTTCAACCGTGGTCTGGCCGACTGCCAGGGTCTTGCTGTAAGTGACATCCTTCGTCACATCCACCTCTGTGCCGCTCTCGTAGACGGCTTTGACGGTGATACCCTTGAGGCTGAATTCCTCGCCCCATGTGTAGTTGGACTTCCCAAGATTACCTTCGGTCTTAATGCTCTGGAGTTCGTCGGCCTTGACCTCCAGCTGGATGGTGCCGGTCACGTTCTCATAGTTGGTCATGTCGTTGGGCGTGAATGTCCAGTTGTATGTATTCGTGCCTACAGATAGCGTTTGGTCAGCGTCCAGGGCCAGCGTTCCGGCAACGGTTGTGTTCGTCCGGGATAAGGCAATGTCAGCCAGCGCCGTAGTCGGATAGATGGTTTCCGGACTGGTCTTGGATACCGTACCCACCAATGGGATCGCTTTCTGCGTGGTAAAATCGTATGTCGCTGCGGTTTCCTTGTAATTTGCGTCCTCTGCTTTGGTGGCCGTGATGGCCACAGCGCCCACGCCGGTGATTTGCACCTTGCCGGTGTTGTCCACAGTGGCATAGGCGGGGTTGCTGGTGACCGCCCAGGTGACAGCGCCCCTCCCGCTGCCACCATCGGCACTCAGGGTAAATTCCTGCCCGTAGATGATAGGGGTGCTTGGCTTGCCGGTGATGGAAAGAGCCGCCTGCTTCGCCTTGCCAATGGTAAAGCTCTCCGTTTTTGTGCCGGTATAGTTGCCTGTACCGGTGACAGTTACGGTAGCCTTGCCCGCATTGGTGTGATTCGTATAGGCAAGCGTATAATCGGCGTCTTTGGTAAGCCGTGTACCGTTCCATGTTACACTTACCTCTGGGGTAATGGGAGAATTGGTATAAAAATACTCGCCGTTCACCGTCACAATGGCATCCTTCAAATCTCCCTGCACCGTAAGCCGGGTGCTGCCGGTTTGCGGCTTCAGCCCCATGCTGCCGCCATATTCGGCGGTGATAGTATTTTCTCCAACCGCAAAGCCTTTCTCTTGTGAAATTTCCACATCGGAAAGGGTGGCAGCATCGCCGCGGACCTTTGCTGTGCCAAGGCTTTTCTTATTGCTGTCCGTTCCAACGAAAAATTCCACTTGGTTTTGATTTTCTGCTGCAAGAGTGATGGCATTTGTCGCTTTGGATATGGTGGCTCTGATGTCCACCTTGGAACCGTAGGTTGCCGGGGACGAGCTGACTTCGACCGTTACATTCGAATCCTTTTGCAGATTGTTCCGAATGATATTTGCAACGGTACCGGAACCCACAAGATTTCCTTCGCCATCCAGAGTGCCGTTTCCTGTGATTGTTCCGTTATTGGTGAGGGTCACGCCGTCCTTCACAGTCAGGGTGGTGTTTTCCGGTACAGTCAGCGTTTTGCCCGATGGAATCTCCATATTCTCTTGAATGGTTGGATTTCCATAGACTGTGCCAGTATTTCCCTCGAAGATAATGCCGCTCCAACTGTCCCGCCGGCTTTTGTCACTGATACTGCTTGCAACAATCAGGGCATGACCGTCCGTTCCGGTTGCGAAGCTGCCGCCAGAACCACCACTTCCATCGCCGATTCCGGCTCCATGATTTCCGCCAGTTGCGGTGACACTGCCGCCGCTGATGGTGATGTTGCCACCAGAATCCTCAGATCCGCCGCCGATTCCGGCTGCTAATTCTCCACCGGTTGCGGCAACACTGCCGCCGTTGATGGTGATTGTGTCGTAAGAACCATGACTTCCGCTGCCGATTCCGGCTGCCTCTTGTCCGCCAGTTGCGGTGACAGTGCCGCCGTTGATGGTGATGTTGCCGCCAGAACTTTCTTGTCCGCCGCCGATTCCGGCTGCAAAAGCTTCGCTGGTTGCGGTGACATTGCCGCCGTTGATAGTGATGTTGCCGCCAGAAGCATCAGATCCGGCGCCGCTTCCGCCGCCGATTCCGGCTGCTAATACTCTACCGGTTGCGGCAACACTGCCGCCGTTGATAGTGATGTTGCCGCCAGAACCCCCCTGTCCGCCGCCGATTCCGGCTGCATTTTCTCCGCCGCTTGCGGTGACATTGCCGCCGTTGATGGTGATGTTGCCGCCGGAACCGAACACTCCGCCGCCGATTCCGGCTGCCTCATCTCCGCCGGTTGCGGCAACACTGCCGCCATGGATGGTGATGTTGCCGCAGGAACTACCATTTCTGTCACCATTTCTGCCGCCGATTCCGGCTCCATAACTTCCGCCGGTTACGGTCAGCGTTCCCATGTTTTTCCCGACAGATTGGGCATAAACGGAAAAACTGTTGCTCTCTGCCACATTGATGCCGCCGTTGACGGTCAGGCTTGCGTTATCTGCCAGAATCAGATGAACCCCGCCGCTGACGGTGACGCGGTCGTCGATGGTCACAGCGCCGTTGACTACATACCAGCCGCCATTCCATGCGGTCATGCTGCTTTCCACCACAGTGACATTATCTGCTGTCTGTTCATCGCCGTTTTCGTCCAAATAGGAAACGCCGTTCTCCGCCAGTAAATTGACCATACCATTGAAGAAGTGGAACAGGCTCTCGAAAACCTCTGTCCCGGTAAGCAGTGCCTGTTCGTCCTCGGTCAGGGCTTCGTAGGCTTCGTAGGCCGCCTGCAAATCGGCGTAAACTGCGTTCTGCTCATCTTTTGTCATGGTCGTCAACTTGTCCGTTGTGGGTAGGGCGTCGATCAGCTCCTGCACCTTCTCTACGGTGATCGCATTCGCTTCGCCCTGGCACTGGGTCAAGTCTGCTCCCTCAATCCCGCATACGGGGCAGTCGGGATCGACCGCCCCCTGCTCACAGTGGGTCTCGCAGCTGCACTCCGCCGGAGCACTCCCGGACGCGGCGGACCCATCGGGTCCCACCGCAGATGCCGGAACGCCCGACATTGTAACAATCATTGCCGCCGCCAGGAAAAATGCGGTCGGCCGTTTCCAGTTCCATATCATTTTATTCATCCTCCTCACGCGGTTCGTTCCTTCTCGTTGTGTTCTGAAGCAGCTGGGAGACTGCCTCCCCCAGCTGATATTCTGTCACAGGCTTTACCAAAAAGGTGTCCGCCTGCATCCTGCGGCTTTGGGGTTCAAACTCCGCCTGATCGCTGATCCACAGGAGCGGGACATCCTTTCTGTACCCCCGTATGCTCATGCAGAAATTCATCCCCCTGGCTCCGTCCTCCATGATTACCACAGCATCATAAGGCCCATCCCGCTGCATGGCATAGGTACAAAACACACCATTATCAAAGCGGTCTACTTTGCCCAGCTTCATCAGCAAAGCGGTTTCTTTTTCTTTCTGGCTATAACTGCATAGCGCAATTCGCATGTTCGCACCTCCATTTCGTGATGGGTTTTATCGCCTCATACAGCTCCTGGTCGGAGCAGTCTGCCGGAAGGAACGCAGGGATAATCCTTTGCCGCCGTTCTTATTGTGGGGTCAGTATACGGTTACTTGCTCTGATAGCTACGATAGAGGAAAGTAGCAATCTGAGCGCGGGTGCAGGTGGAGTTGGGGTCGAAACGACCGCCGCCAACACCGGCGGTGATGCCGCCTTCCACGGCCCAGGACACGGCGTTTGCGTAGTAGCTGTCAGCGGGGACGTCGGTGAAGTTCGCCGTACCGCCCGCCGTGGGCTGGCCTGCGGCCCGCCACAGCATGGTGACCATCTGTGCGCGGTCGATGGTGCCGTTGGGGTTCGCGCCGTCGGAAACGCCCTTGTCCTTGGACCACAACTGCGCCTTTTCGTACCAAGTATTGCCGCCGTTCAGATCTGCGTCATTCTGCCGTGCCAAAATTGTCCACAGCTGGGCGCGGGTGGTGGAGGCGTTGGGGGCGTAGATGGAATCGTTCATGCCGTTCACCAGCCCACGGGCGCTGACGAAGTCGATGGCGTCCTTGGCCCAATGGCTCCGGGTGTCGACGAAATCCTTAGAGTTATCAACGATTTTGACCGTCGCGCCGCCGTTGATGGTGAGCTGGATGCCGTCCTCGGTAGGCAGGGAGTTCTTGACGATCTCCTCGGTGCCGTCCGCGTGGACAAGAACCGCCACCGTGCCGGGTTTCACGTTGGAAACGGGGATCTCGACCTTGGTGTCGACGGAATTCTTGGGCAGCTCCACCTTGACGGTGGGGGCGGTGCTGGAATCGCGGGAAGCCTTGACCTCCACGGGAGCCTTCACCGGCTCGCCGGACTTCTTTGCGTCCTCGATGGCCTTGCTGCTGAGGGTAGTCTCCGCCGTGGTCTGACCGTGCTTGTCGGTCTTGACGGTGCCGGTGGAGCCGTCAGCGGCCTTGGTCTCGGTGACGGAGCTGCCGTTGGGATTGGTGGTTGTCTTGACGGTAGAGCCGTCCTTCTTTGTCTCAGTCTGGATCTTGGTGCCGTCGGCCTTGGTCTCGGTCTGAACCTTGGTGCCGTCGGGCTTGGTGGTGGTATCGGTCTTGCCGGTAGTGGTGGTGGAATTGTCCCGGTCAGAGGAAGAACTGCCGCCACCGCCACCGCCGGAGGAAGAACCGCCGCCGGAGCTGCTGGAGCCGCCGCTGGTAGAGCCGCCGGAGGACTGGGCCTGAATGGTCAGGGTACCTTTCTCAAGTTTGAGCGTGTAGTTGTCACCGTTGGTAGGCGTGGCGACACCGGTAATCACAATGTCGTAGGAGCCAGGGTTGTTGGTGCTAACGGTAACATCCTGCCCATTCTTCTGATACTTCATCTTCAGGGTGCCGCCCAGCTGGTCATTGCCCACCAGACCGGTGACGGTGTAGTCCTTGTTCGGTTTAGGCTCGCCCAGGTCGGGAACAGCCTGACCCACGGTGATCTGCTTGTTAAGGGCAGTGACGGTGATGAGGGCCTTGTTGATGGTGACGGTGATGGTCGTCTGCGCCTCGGCGTACTTTGTGGTGTCGGTAGGCTTAAACACGATGGTGTAGATGCCGCTGTCAACCACGTTCTTGGGGGCGGCAGCGTCCTCTTTCCAAGACCAAGTGCCTGCCACCGTCTGACCGCTGAACGTTGCAGCACCATGGGCCTCGTCGGTGGAAACCTCCTTGCCGTCGTAGGGCTTGGTGATGTTCTTCACGTTCAGGGTGGGAACGTCCTTATCCGTCACGGTCAGCGTGACGGTGATATCGTAACCATTGTAGTTGGGAATATTGGTGACCTTGACCGGAACAGTCGCGGTCTGATCCGCCGTGGCGCTGTTATTGAACTTGAATTTCAGCGTCTTGCCTTCAACAGTGGGATTGCCATCCAAAATTCTGTTGGTATCTGTCGCGGTTCCCAAGGAGAGCTTACCGCCCTCCACGATCAGAGCAGACAGATCCACCGTGCCCTCGGTGCCGAATATGGCGGAGCCGTTGGCGGTCGTTGCGCCGGTGTAGGTGGCCTGGGCGATGGTATACTCCACGCTGGCGGTGGTGTTCTTACCGCTCTTGTCCGTCACGGTGATGCTGGCGGTGTAGGTGCCCGCGTTGGTGGGGGCGCTGCTCAAGGGGGACTCGCCCTTTTTGTAGGCAATGCTGACATCACCCGCCGTCCAATTAGTCTTCGTCAGCGTCGCTTCCGCAGACTTACCATCACCGTAGACTTCATGCAGCGGCTTGTTGATGGTCACGCTGCCGCCGTCTTTATAGGGGCAGTCGTTCGCATGGCAAGTGGCGGTGATGGTCGTTTTATCCGCGTTCAGCGTGTACCCCCAGCTATGCTGGTGCCCCGAGAGGTATAGGTTATTCCCAATCTTAATAATCCCGTAGCCCTGATTCTGCACGTCCGGGGTGAAGATTTTCTCATAATCCACACCATCCTTCGCGCCGGTGGCGATTGAGATATCCCAATTAAATGTGGGTGCTTCAGCCGTGGTGACACCGATCTTGGCGGTCGACACCAGATCTTCCGTGCCGATGGTGACGGTTTTATCTGCGTACAGATGAAGGTTGTTGGCGCTGCCGCTGTCGGCAGTCAGGGTACCGCCTTTCCAGTTATCCTTGATCTGTACATTGCCGGAAACGTTCATCGTCGCATTAGCGTCCATATACACGCCGCCGCCGTTTCTGGGGCTGCCGTTGCCGGTGATAGCCGCGTCACCGCTCATGTTGAACGTGCCGTCGACACCCACGCCGCCGCCGTAGATGGGTCCGGTGTTGCCGGTGATGGCCGCGTTGCCGCTCATGTTGAACGTGCCGCCGTGTTGGACATACACACCGCCGCTGTAGGTTCCGATGTTGCCGCAGATGGTGCCGCCGTACATGTTGAACGTGCCGCTGACATCCACGCCGCCGCCGCAGTAGTAGCTGTTGATGTTGCCGCAGATGGTGCCGCCGTACATCGTGAATGTGCCGTTTTCCGGCACATTCACGCCTGGGCCGCTCTTGCCGCTTTGGTGGAAGATAGCGCCGCCGTTGACGGTGTTGGTTCCATTGTCGTCCTGTACCCACCGGCCTTTGTCGTTTTTATTGAACTTCTTGGAACTCTTGCTGCTGTTGCAGTCGGTCAGGGTAAAGGCTTTGCCATCGGCAACGTAGAGGATTTCAACATCAACATCGTTTTCATTAGCCGTAGCCGTGATACTGTACCCGTTCAGGCAGAGCTTAACATCATCGTTGCACTTCCATGTTGTGGTAAGCGTCACATCCTTGGTCAGGTAGTAGTTGCCCGCCAACTGGGGCAGACAAGTGTCCGCTTTGACGTTCGTGTTGCCGTACTGAGTTTGTGCCAGTGTATCCGTCCATGCAGTGAAAGTGGTTTTTGTATTCTCGTCATGTCCCACTTTATTGCAGGTGTCACCGCCGCACAGGTAGTGCTTATGCGTCGAATCAGCCGTTTCTGACACCTCCCCGACCGGGGCGGCCTTCTCTGCCGCAGAGGGTTCCGTGTTCTCCCCTTGGTCCGGGGTCTCCGGCTCCTTGGGGACGGGGGTGGGTTCGGTCAGTTGGGTGCTCGGCTCGGTGGTGTTCTCTGTTGCCAGCGCCGCCGTTGGCGGCATGGAGAAGCAGAGCGCCAGAGCCATGAACAGGCTCAAAACTCGTTTTTTCATAAGTGCCTCCTTTGGAATATGTGTATACCTCTATATGAAACCCACTCTGTGCGGGCATTGTTTTATTGGTCCTCAGAAATGAGCCACAGCTTTTTCGCGGCTGTCCTGGCCTCGCTGCGGCGGTTCACACCCAGCTTACTGAGCACGCTGCTCACATGGCTCTTGACCGTGGAGACCCGGATGTTCAGGATCTCCCCGATCTCCGCGTTGCTCTTGTCCGCGCAGATCAGCCGCAGCACCTGCATCTCCGCTGCCGTCAGTGCCTCGCTCATGGAAAGCCTTGGCTGTAAAAAACGGGGATATATGGCGGCCTGTGCCCGCACATCCGCCATCAGCCGTTTGCGCCATTTCGCGTTTCCCGACCATTCCAGCGCGTCCAGCAGCGGCAGTACCGCCGCGCCGTAAACGCTGACGGTGCGGATGAAGCGGTATTCCTCCGCCAGCGCCAGTGCCGCTGTCAGCGGCTCGCGCCACGCCTCATCCCTTTTCTGATACAGGGCGATGGCGGTCAGCACCTTCAGGTGGATGGTGTCGATGTAGCGCATACAGGCGGTGCAGTATGGCTCCATGGGCGTAATCGTCAGCAGGGCGCTGTCCGGCTTGCCGTTGGCAAGCTCCACCATGGCCTGTGTGAAATACTGATAGCGCTTGAGAATATTGATGTGCATCGGCTCCCGCGGCGCCTTGACGCGGTACCATACGTCGGCCTCGTCCAGATCGCCGGTGTGCAGCGCGATACGGCAGAGCATGGCATCCATGTTGGGAAGAAACCGCGTCAGTTCCCGTTCGGTAAATTGACTGCGCAGGTCGGTGATGGTCTTTCGCGCGCCCTCGCTCTGCCCGCTTGCCAGAAAATTTCGCGCCAGCAGCCCGTTGGCAGCGAACTCGATGTCCGGTGTGCCGCCGCGGCGGATGTCGTTCATGCGTTGCACAAGGGGGAGCATCCGCGGCGAGATGTCCTCGCCCTTTTCAAACTTGCTCTCCGCGATGGCGCAGTCCGCAAGACCCACGCCGTCCCGCCCGAGAACGGCCTCCACCGGGATACGCATGGTGCGGTAGAGCAGGTCGTCCTTTTTGCTCCACGGGGAAAAGTCCTTGCCGCCGTTCATGATGCTGGGCAGCGCGCTGGTGACGGAGAAGGACGGCAGCGACAACTCCTTATTTGTCAGCAGTTGGAACACCGCAGGGATGGTGTCCGTCAGGCGTTTCACGCCCCGCTGCGGCAGCGAGATGTCCAGCCATGCCAGACGGCCTCGTGCCTGCCGGCCTGCGGCGTCCTCCTTGCCGCAACGCTCCACGAACTGTTTCAGGCGTCCGTACCAGCGCTCCGACCCGTCATAGTCCGCGCTCAGGGCGCAGAGCATACTCATGCCCTGCATCAGCGATGGGGAGGCGAGTATTTCCGCCTCCGGCAGTGCGCGGTAGTACTGCTCCATCTCCGCGTAGTGCCCCATGCCGGGATGCAACTCCGCATTGCGGATCAGCAGCTCGGAGACCTTGGCATGGTCGCCGCCCCTGGTATAGCAGTCCAGCGCGCTGGAGAAGTCCTCCTTTAACTCATAGTAAAGCCCGCCGCGGATAAACAGGGCGCGCTGCTTCTCCATCGTGTATTCCAGGTCCAGCTCCCAGAGCAGGAATTGGCGGAACTGCGGCCAGAAGCGGTAGCTTCGCATATCGCGGCTTTGCAGCAGGGTCGTGCTCCGCCACAGCGTATCCAGCAGTGCGGCGGCGTTGTTGTCGCCGCTGACCATGCGCGCCAACTCCAGATCAAAGCGCTCAAAGGGCGACAGCTCCAGCAGAAAGCGGCGGATCGGCAGGTCGAAGCGCCGGTAGACCGCCGTTTCAAAATAAAGAAATACCTCGCCGTATGCCTGTGCGGTCAGCTCCGCGCCATAGGGCTGCCCTGCCGCCATGTGCCGCGCGAGGATCGCCGCGCACAGCGGATAGCCGGAGGTCTCCTTCAAAATCGAACCGATCTCGGAGTCCGTCGCCTCTGCGCCGCAGGCTTGCAGCAGCCGGCGGATGTCCTCACGGTCAAACAGCAGGTCCTCCGCGCTGAGAACGGTCATCATGCCCGCGTACTGAAACGCCATCAGGCAGGCGGGCGGTATGCCGCGTGAGAGCAGCACGAAGCGTCGGTCGGTGCTTTCGCGGATCAGCGCGCACAGAGCCTGCCAGTCCCGTTCCTCCTGCATATCCTGAATGTTGTCGATCAGCAGGATGTCCCACGCATCTTCCAGAGAGGGCAGCGCAAAGCCGGTATCTGCCGCGTTCAGCCGCAGAACGGGCCGCCCATCCAACAGCGTATCGGCCAGCACTGTCTTTCCGAAGCCGCAGGGTGCGCTGAAAAAGAGCACCCTGCCGCGTTTCCAAAGGGTCTCAAACGCCTGTGCGGTAGACGGCTTGACGATGATGGCACTTTTGTCGGTCACGGACTTCCCCCCCCCTGCGGCAGAGAGGAATTGTCCCACGGGGAACCCCGTGGGACAGCGAGGGTACCCTCGCTGTCATAAACCTCTGCCCTATAAATTTTTTTCGTTTTATTATACCAAAGCCCTTGAAAAATGTAAATCCGTCCAAAGTATGAGACGCGATGCGCTATGTTCCTGTCGATGCACTATGCGTAGATGCTAAGAATGGCGCTGCATAGTAAGCGCCTGTGCAGATTGGCATTCTACCCGGTAAAAAAATCGCACAGCATCAGACCAAAATGCCTGCTCTGTGCGATTCGGTGTTTACTTATAGCGCCTTGTCACTTTTTGCCGCGTCACAGGTGAATTACAGTTGAGGGTGATGGTGGCCCGTCCCGCCAGTGCCGCCTCCACGGTGATATACCGCAGCTCGGACACGCGAATGCCCTTATCATACCAGTTCTGCCCGGCAGCGGGGGTGGTGTCCACACCGGCAAGCCGTGCCAGTACGGTATTCACCATGGCCCGGGTCATCATCCGCTCAACGCCGAAGTGCTCCTCCGTGACGCCCTTAAACAGCTCGCGGGAGGCCACAAAGTTGATCTCGTCCTTGGCCCAGTGGTTCCGGGTGTCGATGAAGTCCTTGGAATTGTCCACGATCTTCACCGTGCCGGTGGAGCCGTCAGCGGCCTTGTTCTCGGTGACGGAGCTGCCGTTGGGATTGGTTGTGGTCTTGGAAGTGCTGCCGTCCTTGGCGGTAGTGGTCTCCACCTTGGTGCCGTCGGGCTTGGTGGTGGTCTCCACCTTTCCGGTGCTGCCGGAATTGTCACGGTCAGAGGATGAACCGCCGCCGAAGCTGCTGAAGCCGCCTGAGGAAAATCCTCCGCCACCGGAGGAAGAACCGCCGGAGGACTGGGCCTGAATGGTCGGCGTGTGAATGGCGTACAGAGTTTCCTGTGGCGAAAAGGGAACAGCGCGGAGGCCGGTGTTGTTGACCGTCCGCCGCGCTGTCCTTTGCCTGTTGTGGAATTATGCCAGCGAATGGATGATCTGGCAGTTGCTTGATTTACTCAGCCATGGCCCTCCAGAGGAAGGTCGCGATCTGGGCGCGGGTGCAGGTGGAGTTGGGGTCGAAACGACCGCCGCCAACACCGGCGGTAATGCCGTTCTCGATGGCCCAGGCCACAGCCTGCGCGTAGTAGCTGTCAGCGGGAACGTCAGCAAAGCTGGCGCTGGAGGCAGCGGCAGGCTGGCCCATGGCGCGCCACAGCATGGTGACCATCTGGGCGCGGTTGATGGTGCCGTTGGGGTTCGTGCCGTCAGAGATACCCTTCTCCTTGGCCCAGTTCTGGGCGTTCTCGAACCAGGTCGCGCCGCCGGTCAGGTCCGCATTGTTCTGGCGGGCGAGGATCGTCCACAGCTGGGCGCGGGTGGTGGAGGCGTTGGGCGCGTAGATCGTGGCGCTCATGCCGTTCACCAGCCCACGGGCACTGACGAAGTCGATGGCGTCCTTGGCCCAGTGGTTCCGGGTGTCGATGAAATCCTTAGAATTATCAACGATTTTGACCGTCGCACCGCCGTTGACCGTCAACTGGATACCGTCCTCGGTGGGCAGGGAGTTCTTGACGATCTCCTCGGTGCCGTCCGCGTGGACAAGAACCGCCACCGTGCCGGGTTTCACGTTGGAAACGGGGATCTCGACCTTGGTGTCGACGGAATTCTTGGGCAGCTCCACCTTGACGGTGGGGGCGGTGCTGGAATCGCGGGAAGCCTTGACCTCCACGGGAGCCTTCACCGGCTCGCCGGACTTCTTTGCGTCCTCGATGGCCTTGCTGCTGAGGGTAGTCTCCGCCGTGGTCTGACCGTGCTTGTCGGTCTTGACGGTGCCGGTGGAGCCGTCAGCGGCCTTGGTCTCGGTGACGGAGCTGCCGTTGGGATTGGTGGTGGTCTTAGTGACGGAGCCATCCTTCTTGGTCTCGGTCTGGATCTTGGTGCCGTCCTTCTTGGTCTCAGTCTGAACCTTGGTGCCGTCGGGCTTGGTGGTGGTCGTCGTATCGGTCTTGCCGCTGCCACCGCCGGAGCTGCTGGAGCCGCCGCCACCGCCAGAGGAACTGCCCCCGCCGCTGCTGGGTTTCTTCACCGCTGTCAGCGCAATGGTTGTCTCGGACTGGGCGTATTCGGTATCTGCGGCCTTGACCGCTTTGATTTGAATTTCGCCGATGCCAGTTACCGTAACCTTGCCGTTGGCATCCACTGTTGCGGGGCCGCTGATGATCTCCCAGGTGACGGTTCCGGTGCCGGAGCCGCCGGTGGTCGTCAAGGTAAAGGTGTCCCCGTTGTAGACGGTAGTGGGCTTGCCGGTGATGGAAAGAGCCGCCTGCTCTGCCTTACCCACGGTAAGTGCATCGGTTTTGGCCGTTTTTCCGCCATAGCTGATGGTGACAGTTTTTCCGCTATGCCCGGTAACGGTCAGCACCGTGCCCTGGGCGGGATCGGCGGTCAGCTTGTTGGCGTCCCAGCCAATGGTTTTGCTGGTGTTGTCGCTATAGCTTACCTGCACCGACAGGCCGTTCAGATCCAGCGGCTGGCCGCTGGTGTAGGCCAGCTTGGCGGGCTGGGTTTGGATGGAAATGCTGCTGACCTCTTTTTCGGGGGTGGTAATTGCCACGCCTGTGCTGATGGTTTCCGCATAGTTGGTGGTGGCCGCCACCTTTGCAAAGAAGTAGTAGGTGGTATCTGCGGTCAAGCCGGAGAATACTTTCTCTGCCTGCCACTTACTGGGGGCTGTGTTGGTGGTATTCATGCCGTAGCTGACTGCTGCGCCGGTGTTGCCGGGTTCTACCTGAGCCTCCTCCAAGGTGATCTGCGTGGGGCTGTCCGCTTGCCCGGTAAGGGTGATCTTATAAGAAGCAGGGCTTACCTTCACTGTAAGGTTTTGCTGTACCGGGTTATAGTTGCCGCTACTATCTTTGTTGTAAGTAGCAGGGAAGGTGTTCTCTCCTACATTGCCAACCGAAGTATTTAGATCATTCCAAGCCCAGCCGTCTGTCAGAGGTACATCCTTCAGCGTGTCGCCATAAGTGGCGGTCAGACCGGTAGGGGGCGTGTAGCTCGGTTGGGCCTTGTTGATGGTAAATGTCCCTGTGCCGGTGGCTGTGTAATTGCCCTTACCGGTGGCGGTCACTGTGACCGTTCCGGCATTGGTGAGGTTTCCGTCCCCGCCGTTGCTGTTGGAATAGGAGAGGGTGTAGTCTGTGCTTGCACTCAGGGTCTTACTGTCCAGCGTCACCGTCACAGTGGGATCTTTGGAGGTTCCGTCATAGGTAAACGGCCCGCCGCTGACCTCCACCTTGGCGTCGTTCAGCGAGGCCAGAGCGATGGTAAATTTCCCGCTGGCTGAACCGGTGTAGTTTCCACCTGCTTTCGCGGTCACAGTTACGGTCGCCTGCCCAGCATTGATATTATTGCTGGCGCCGATGGTGTACTGATCGCTGGGGACGGTCTTGCCGCCCAACGTGACAACCACATCACCAGCGGCTGGGGTCTGCGCCTGGCCGGTGTAGGTATAGGTGCCGTTTACTTTCACTGTCGCGTCGTTCAGCTGGGCCGGAGCGATGGTAAAGCTCCCCGTTTTTGTGCTGATATAGTTGCCTGTACCGGTGACAGTTACGGTAGCATTGCCCACATTGGTGTTATCCGTATAGTTAACCGTATAGTCGGTGTCCTTTGTAAGCTGCGTACCGTTCCATGTTACACTTACCTCTGGGATAATGGGAGAATTGGTATAAAAATACTTGCCGTTCACCGTCACAATGGCATCCTTCAAATCTCCATGCACCGTAAGCCGGGTGCTGCCGGTTTGCGGCTTCAGCCCCATGCTGCCGCCATATTCGGCGGTGATAGTATTTTCTCCAACCGCAAAGCCTTTCTCTTGTGAAATTTCCACATCGGAAAGGGTGGCAGCATCGCCGTTGACATTTGCTGTGCCAAGGCTTTTCTTATTGCTGTCTGTTCCAACGAAAAATTCCACTTGATTTTCTGCTGCACGAGTGATGGCATTTGCCGCTTTGGATATAGTGGCCGCTCTGGATATAGTGGCCGCTTTGGATATGGTGGCAGTGATGTTCACCTTGGAGCCGTAGGTTGCCGGTGATGGGCTGACGTTGACCGTTACATTCGAATCCTTTTGCAGATTGTTCCGAATGGTATTTGCAACGGTGCCGGAACCCACAAGATTCCCTTTGCCGTCCAGAGTGCCGTCTCCTGTGATTGTTCCGCTATTGGTGAGGGTCACGCCGTCCTTCACAGTCAGGGTGATGTTTTTCGGTACGGTCAGCGTTTTGTCCGATGAAATCTTCAAATTCTCTTGCAGGGTTTGATCTCCATAGACTGTGCCAGTATTTCCATCGAAGATAATGCCGCTCCAACTATTCTGATTACTTGTATCGCTGATACCCCCATTGGCAACAATCAGGGCATGACCGTCCGCTCCGGTTGCGAAGCTGCTGCCAGAACCACCGTCTCCATCGCCGATTCCGGCTGCCAAAGATCCGCAGGTTGCGGTGACACTGCCGCCGTGGATGGTGATGTTGCCGCCAGAACCATTTAATCCGCCGCCGATTCCGGCTGCAGAAGGTCCGCCGGTTGCGGTGACATTGCCGCCGTGGATGGTGATTGTGCCGCCAGAACCAGTATATCCGCCGCCGATTCCGGCTGCAGAGTCTCCGCCGGTTGCGGTGACACTGCCGCCGTGGATGGTGATTATGCCGCCAGAACCACCATTTCCGCCGCCGATTCCGGCTCCATAATCTCCGCCGGTTGCGGTGACACTGCCGCCGTGGATGGTGATTGTGCCGCCAGAAGTATCAAATCCGGCGCCGCTTCCGCCGCCGATGCCCGCGCCGCCGTTGCTACCGTTTGCGGTCACTTCGCCGCCGTGGATGGTGATTGTGCCTGCAGCCTTCCCGTTTCCGCCGCCGATGCCCGCACCCCAGCCGCCGCTGTTTGCGGTCAGCCTTCCCGTGTTTTCCCCGACAGACTGGGCATAAACGGAAAAACTGTTGCCCTTTGCCACATTGATGCCGCCGATGCCGCCGTTGACGGTCAAAGTTGTGCCATCCGTCAAAATCAAGCGGACATTCCCGGTAACGGTGACGAGTTCATCAATTGTTACATTGCGGTTGACCACATACCAGCCGTCACTCCATGCGGTCGTACTGCCGTCCACCACAGTGTAGTTTCTACATTCCTTGGTTTCCCAGTTCTGCCCATTTTCATCACAGGTTCGGTAAGAAACAGGTGGAGGTGGTAAAAGCGGTTGGTTCCCCTCGACTGTGCCGTTTCCTGTGATTGTTCCATTGTTGGTGATTTTTCCGTTGTTTATAATTTTTCCGTTATTGGTGAGGGTCACGCCGTCCTTCACGGTCAGGGTGGTGTTTACCGGTACGGTCAGCGTTTTGCCCGATGGAATCTCTATATTCTCTTGAATGGTTGGATTTCCATAGACTGTGCCAGTATTTCCCTCGAAGATCATGCCGCTCCAACTTTTTTGATTTCTCTTATCGCCGATACCCCCATTGGCAACAATCAGGGCATGACCGTCCGTTCCGGTTGCAAAGCTGCCGCTATCAGCCGCCTCAAATTCGCCGCCGATTCCGGCTGCAGAACCTCCGCCGGTTGCGGTGACACTGCCGCCGTGGATGGTGATAGTGCCGCCAGAACCCTTCCATCCGCCGCCGATTCCGGCTGCATCATCTCCGCCGGTTGCGGTGACACTGCCGCCGTGGATGGTGATAGTGCCGCCAGAACCCTTCCATCCGCCGCCGATTCCGGCTGCATCTTCTCCACCGCTTGCGGTGACATTGCCGCCGTGGATGGTGACTGTTCCGCCAGAACCACCATTTCCGCCGCCGATGCCGGCTGCTAAACCCCCGCCGGTTGCCTTCACTGTGCCGCCGTGGATGATAATATTGCCGCCGCTACCACTATCCTTACCGCCGCCGATTCCGGCTGCACTATCTCCACCGCTTGCGGTGACATTGCCGCCGTGGATGGTGATTGTGCCGCCAGACGCCAAATATTCGCCGCCAATTCCGGCTTTTCCAAATTGACTGCTTGTGGCGGTCAGCGTTCCCATGTTTTCCCCGACAGACTGGGCATAAACGGAAAAACTGTTGCCCTCTGTCACATTGATGCCGCCGATGACGGTCAGGCTTGCGCCGTCTGCCAGAATCAGATGAACCTCGCCGCTGACGGTGACGCGGCTGCCGATGGTCACAGCGCCGTTGACTACATACCAGCCGTCATTCCATGCGGTTGTGCCGCTTTCCACCACAGTGACATTATCTGCTGTCTGTTTACTGCCGTTTTCGTCCAAATAGGAAACGCCGTTCTCCGCCAGTAAATTGACCATACCATTGAAGAAGTGGAACAGGCTCTCGAAAACCTCTGTCCCGGTAAGCAGTGCCTGTTCGTCCTCGGTCAGGGCTTCGTAGGCTTCGTAGGCCGCCTGCAAATCGGCGTAAACTGCGTTCTGCTCATCTTTTGTCATGGTCGTCAACTTGTCCGTTGCGGGTAGGGCGTCGATCAGCTTTTGCACCTTCTCTACGGTGATCGCATTCGCTTCGCTCTGGCACTGGGTCAAGTCTGCTCCCTCAATCCCGCATACGGGGCAGTCGGTGTTGACTGCACCCTCTGTACAGAGGGTAATACAGGAGCATTGCTCCTGTGCGCCGCCGTCCGGCTTTTGACCTGCATCACCGCCGTTGTGCGGGTTGCAGATTTCACAAATAAAGGTGCAGGGCTTTCCCTCGCTGCCCTCGGTGTAACCGCAATCCTCCGTATGTTCGGCGTGGTGTTCGCATAAACCGCCTACATTTTGATTTGAATTTTCCACCGCCAGTACATTTACCGGCAAAGTGGAGCATACCATCGCGCCCGCCATCAGCAGAGCAGCGATCCGTTTCTTTAATTTCATAGTTATCCTCCTGTTCCTGTGCTGGTCTATCAAAAATGCAAAAAGGAAGCGGTTATCCATCCGGCTGGAATGGACAACTGCTTCCTCTGTTATAGCGATATGCGGATAGCACAAAAACAGGCAGATTTAACCCTGTCTGTCTGTCTGTCTGTCTGTCTGTCTGTCTGTCTGTCTGTCTGTCTGTCTG
>PVMN01002404.1_pt1 | contig 19407 bp, 29 predicted proteins | sample 1853401 | NCBI WGS metagenome assembly PVMN01 (sample SAMN08533510, study PRJNA380276) | Human gut metagenome, whole genome shotgun sequencing project.
GCATACAGATTTTATAACTGGCGCAGAATTTTGGGTCAAGCAGTGCGTACGCAGTTATGTGCGCAGAGCGGAGCGCAAGGAGTTGCCGGAGAGAATGCTGGATTCCGTGGCAGAGTATCGGCGGATCATGGACAGGCTGCAGCATGATCCGGCAGCAGGCAAAACACTCCGCGGTGATGAACTCATGGCCTTTCTGGGCGGCATTGCGGAGCTTGTTGCTCCAGGCAGGGAGGTGGATGCCGTTGGCTGCGGTGTCTAAAGATCAGATCAAGACCGAGTTTAACCTGTTTGGCGAGATCTGGAACATATACAAGGCGTATTATACGCCGGAAGCTAAAGACAACGAGGAATATTGGGATAGCCTGATAGAGGCTATTACTGCAGTACAGCATAAATATCCGGGACAGCTGAGCCGAGATCTGGCTCTTGCTATCCTGGGCGATATTGAACGTAGATCAGAGGAGCGGAAGACGTGAACCGCTCCTCTTTTTTGTTGCCATAAATGCGATTATATGCTTAAACATATTATAATATCGTTGCAATTATGAGTATTCTGGTGTATTATTTAGATAAGAAATGATAACTTTTGATAACTTTATAGGGAAAGGGAGAGAGTTATGGAATATGATATCAAGCCTGCTGCCAGCCGCTTCCATGCTCTGACAGTGCAACCAGAGGGCACAGTGGGGGAGTTTGTGCGAAGCCTGGACGTATCGGAGAACAGCCGGACAACGTACCGCAAGGCCGTGCTTAAGTTTCTGGATTACCTGCAGGAGCGCGGCATAGAGGCGCCTGCTGCCCAGGATATTCTCGACTATAAAGAGCACATGCGGAGCCTGTACGCGGCCAACACGGTCAATACATACCTCTGTGCGGTCAAGCTGTTCTTTGCGTATGCCGCAGATATGGGAGCGTATCCGAATGTAGCGGCGAAGGTGAAGAAACTGAGGGTCCCGCGTGATCATAAGAAGGATGACTTCTCAGCGCTGCAGGCGCGTGGTATCCTGGACGGCATCGACCGGGATACGCTGCAGGGGAAGCGGGATTATGCCATTATCAATACCATGTTCCGTACTGGCCTGCGTGATATTGAGGTGTCCAGGGCAAGAATCTGCGACATCCGGAACAAATCCGGCCATACGGTTTTGTATGTCCACGGAAAAGGCCACGAAGAGGCTGACGCTTTTGTTATCCTCACGCCGAAAGCCTACGAGGCTATATTGGACTATCTGAGGAGCCGGAAGGCAGCAGGGCATAATACTGCAGCTGATTCCGCACTCTTTGCGGCATACGGAAACCGCAACCAGGACGGCCACATGACGCCCAGGAGTATATCCAGGATAGTAAAGAGCACCCTTGTGCGCTCTGGATACGACAGCAGCCGCTGGACGGCCCACAGTCTGCGACATAGTGCCGTGAGCATGGCACTGGCAGCAGGTGCCACCATCATGGACGCCAAAGACATGGCCAGACATGAGAATGTGGAAACAACAATGATCTACGCACACAATGCGCAGCGGTTCAGCCACAGCGCAGAGAGCGCGATAGACAGTGTTTTATAGGGAGGACACAGAAAAATGCGTATAATTGCTATTACAGCCCAGAAAGGCGGTTCAGGGAAGACCACGAACGCCCTGAACATAGGAACCGGCCTTTCATATCTGGGTAAAAAGGTATTGCTGATAGACATGGATCCCCAGGCATCCCTCACGGACGGCCTGGGCGTGATCCCGGAAGAGTGCAAGCGGTCCGTTGCGGATGTACTGCTGAGGAAACTGACCATTCCAGACGTGGCCGTGAAGATTAACCGCAATCTGGACCTGGTACCGGCAAGTGATGAGCTGACCGGTCTGGAAATCTCGCTTGCTGATCATAAAGACCGCAACATCCGGCTGAGTGCTGCACTGGATCGCGTCAAAGCTCAATATGATTACATCATCATAGACTGCGCCCAGGGATTAGGTCTTTTCACCGTCAACGCCCTCATAGCAGCCACGGAGGTTTTCATTCCTACTCAGCTGGAGTATTTCTCCATGCGCGGCATAGGGCGCACCATTAAAACTGTGAACCTGGTTAAGAAGACCTATAACCAGGCCCTGCAGATATCCGGAATCATTACCTGTATGTATATGGGTGGCAATAAGTCGGCCAGGGAGATGCTGGACGAGATCCGGAACGGTTACGGCTCCCTTGTGTTTACAACTGTGATCCGCAGAGGCGTGGCCGTATCTGACGCGGCAGCAGCCGGGAAAGATATTTTTGCATACAGTAACCGAAGCAATGCAGCACTGGACTACACGGACCTGTGCAATGAAATTATAGATCAGGAGGAAAATTAAAATGGCAAAGACAGAGAGACGGCAGGCAATCGCGCCGATCATAGAGGACACTACGGACGAGATCAGGGAAATCAGCAACCCGCTGCTGCAGCCAGATGGGCAGAAAGAGGAGATCGACCGCTATACCATCCTGCTGCCGAAATCCAAATTCAAGAGGATCCGCATGGCAGCAGTTGAACGTGAAGTTCCGATCAAGAAGATCTTCGAGGAGATGTTGGACGATTACCTGGAAAAGAACAACTTATAGGGAGGATCGTATGGATAACAAGGAATTCGAAAAGGGCTACAGCCTCCAGGAGGCGGCTGAGCTTCTTGGCCGTAGCGTGGTAACTGTGAGGCGGTATGTTAAGAACGGAACGCTGGAAGCCTCTAAACTGGGCGGCAAGTATATTATCCCTGCTGCAGAGGTCAAAAAGTACCTGTAGTATTTACGACAATAGGATAATACACAATTATGAGTATAAATATAAGCATATTTCTATGTCCATTAACGCAGGATACCGGACATAGAAAACTGCAGCGGAAGAGGTGAGCTAGTGGACGAAATGAAGATGGATCTGGAGCAGATAAAGGAGCCTGGTGAAGATTTTGATTACATGTTCCTGTCTGAGGACGAATACAACGACCTTGTGCTTCGGATCCAGGAAGAAATAGACAAGCTGAAACTGGAGAACACAGAGGAAGGCACCGGGGATATCATGCAGCTGAATATCTTCCTGCATGGCCTTCGTGATCTGATGAGTAAAGCCCGTATTCTTGATGAACGCTATTCTGATATGGTGGCGAACGGAAGTTACTATACATACTATTTCAAGAATCCGAAGGAGACAAAGGAGGGCGAAATCTGCCTGATCCTGGACGGCAAGCCGACAGATCACATTATTCCTCACGAAACACTGGAAGAGCTTAATGAGGACATCGAACAGTACATATATGACGGAAATGGCGAGAAATATACGCCGCTGGCTGCCATCGTAGGGAACCGGCCCTTTCTTCCTGTGGCCTGGTATATTAAAATCTGCGTAGGCGTAGAGCCGGAGAAAAAGCAGCTCCAGGAATTAAAGTCAAAAGCTACAAAGTCATGGGTTACTACACTGGACAGAGTAAGCCAGATGCTCAACAACGATGAAATTGAATATGGCAAAAAAGTCGGCATCCGTACAGGCCGAAAAGGCGAAGATAAATATTATACCGTCATTACATTGGATTTGAATGACCGTATTGTGGAGAATGCAATAGACGGAAAGCTGAACGGCTTTGATATGGCCGTATTGTCCGCTGTATGCTCCTGCTATGATAGCGGCAATACGCTTATTACCACGGGAATGATAAATAATGCATTGTCTGGCAAAAAGAACGCCACCCTGCACGATAAGCAGAAAAAAGAGATTGCCGAGTCCATGCAGAAGCTAATGGACCAGAAAATAACAATGGACGTTACTGCAGAGGCTGCCAGTTATGGCTTTGAGGGTGATAATTACGTCAGAAACACTCGTATGCTTGTAGGATATACAGATATCGCAACCAATAAGGGGAAAACCATAGAAGTCTATGTGATCACAGCGCAGCCGCTACTTTTATGGTATGCGCAGCACAAGAAACAATATTCTACGCTTCCCATTGAGCTGCGGGCCGTCCCGCTGAGCTGCACACGAGAGACTGTCACTCTGTGCAATTACCTGCTGAACCGGATCCAGGTTATGAAACGATCCGCAAACGTCAGCAATATTATAAAATATGATTCCGCTATTGATTACGTTCTTGGCGGCAAAAAAGACGAAATGAATGAATATGCAATCCGGAAGCGCCGCGAAGAAATTATTGCAAAAACCGGGAAAATTCTTGACTACTGGAAAGACCAGGGCTTTATCCTTGGCTGGAAAGAGGGTAAAGTAGGCAAAAGGCGCGACCGCGTAGAAATATTCTGGAAGCCGGAGCAACTGGCCCTGGCCTCCAAAAAGTAAATTAACGGAATCCTCCGGCCATAGCTGCCCCAGCCACGAACATGATCAGACCGGCAGCAATAACCGGAATGCTCCACGAGCACACAGAGGGGGAGTCGATGGCAGCGCAGCCGATCCAGACGGCGGATAATCCTGCTGCAGCTATAACAGTGCCGGTTACATTCAGAATGTTTCTCATGGTATTCAGTTCCTTTCTCTTGTGAACCGGCAGCAGGTGTGATATAATCCTGCTGCCGGTTTATGACGATTAACCTGGTAACTGCCTTTAGGTTGGATGGCCGTCCACCTAAGGGCTTTTTTCTTACAATTCTACGTTCAGCAGCATCCCGTGAGTAAGTCCGGGACAGCATCCAGTGAAGCAATAGAGCGTCGCCCGTATGTCTTCGCCCGCATCCATCAGCGGAGCAATGGCAGCAGCCAGATCACGCTTCAGATATCCGATACAGGCCCTCTTTCCCATCGAGATCACATGAGCATAAATCTTAACAGCGTTCCTATCGGACCGGTTCTCTGGCTCCCTGCAGAGGCTCAGGCAGATATCCCGCGGATTCATCCGGTTAAGCCACTCAATAACCTCCTGTGCGTTCCGAAAGGTGACGCCGGCAGCAGCCGTATAGATTACGCCACGCTTAACCAGTTTCCAGGCTTTCCGGAAGGCTCTGGATAAGTCCTTGAGATACTTTCTTAATTTGTTGGCCAGGGTAGCAACGGCCTTGCGGGTGTTTCTTACTGATTTCATTCGTTTTTTCATAGTATTGAACTCCTTTCTCATATCTTTGCTATGATTATATTATACACGTTTATGAGTATGTTGTCAACACTATGTAGATTATTTTATAAATGTTTTTGAGTATTTTATTATTGACACACGTTTATGAGTATGCTATAATGTAATTACAGTAAAGGAAGGGAGCGAATAAGATGCCAGAGATTAGCAGATTCTACGGAATCGTAATTAAAATGTTCTTCAAACCAAAGGAGCACGAACCGAGCCACTTACACGCACTGTATGGTGAGCATGTCGGAATCTTCGATCTGAGAACGATGGAGATGACCGAAGGAGATCTTCCTAAGAGGGCACAGGAGATGGTCCGGGAGTGGATGGCTCAGAACCAGGAAGAACTTCTCAAGATGTGGGATGATCAGAATTTAAGAAAGCTGCCGCCGCTCTAAGCGGCAGCGGCCTATGAAAGGAGGCGCTTGCATGATTCCAAGAATTAAGAGTGTGAAACCTATGGATGATTTCATGCTGCACGTTGTTTTTGATGACGGCAAGGACGTTCTTTACAATGTCGCAGAGGATATTGAGGCTATACCGAGCTATCAGGATCTAAGAACGATCCACGGCCTGTTTAACCAGGTTCAGCTTGACGAGAGCCGCACCTGTGTTTTCTGGAATGACATGATAGACCTGGCCAGTGATACAATCTATGAATACGGGAAAGAGAAAGGGAATTAAAATGGCCGTAACTGAGAAAGTAAAAGCCCTGTTATCCATCAAGGGCAAAAAAAATATTGAGCTTGCGGAGCATCTGGGCATGTCTCCGCAGTCTCTCCAGAACAAATTGAACCGTGGCAGCTTCTCCGCCGAAGATCTGATTAAGATTGCAGACTTTACCGGGGCCACACTGGCCTTCGAGGTTAATGACAACCAGAAAATCGTGTTTGAAAATACGGATATCAGGGGGTAAATTATGATCTTAGACAGAGAAGAACGAGAGGCAGACCTTGCCACTAAATCCGATGTCAGCATGACCCTGCAGCTGACAGATAAGCAGTATGAGGCCCTGCTGCATTACACCTTTAAGGCAGGCTTAAAACGTCCGGAGGAGCTTCTGGAGTCATTCATAGGAGACTTAAGCGGATGGCACAGGAATGGCTCGGATGAGGAGGAAAAGGCAGGTGAATGGTTCCAGCGTGCCTATGGTGGTTTTGGTGGCAGCAGCTCATTCCTGTTCTACCTGTATAGCAACCGCTGCTCCGTGTCCGAACTGGAAGATATTGCGGTGACCTTCGACCACGATCCGGAAGAAGTATATGACGAAGATCCAGAAGAAGACTACCGGGAAACCTACGGGGAAATCTATCCGTTTGACTGGTATGAAGAATATTTGCGTGATGTCCGGCACGAGTTCGACGCTGATCCACGAGAAGACTGCATAAAACTGGTGCGCTACCTGCTGCAGAACCAGAAAGAGGGCTGCGTTGACTGGGGAAACATTGAAATCAAATAGCTATGTCAGATTCTGACACGAAAAAGAGGGAGGCTGCTGCCTCTCTTTTTTTTTGATACTATCATCATATATATGTTAATATGCTAGAACATATGTATGCTTTTATTATCTAACCTATATACTTATTTATGCACATATGATATAATTTAAGGCAGGAAAGAGAGGTATAAAACATGTTCGAAAAACTCTTTAAAACAGCCGGTTTCCCGCTTAAAACAAGGAATTTTATTGTTGACTACGTAGACGGATCAGGAACCTATTATCACAAGCCTATGCAAAGCATCATGCACATAACAGACACCGACACGGAAGCCGTGGAAAGCATCAGGAGGGCCGTGAAAACCCAGGACAATGCCTCTGTGTGCTCCATTATCGAAGTAGGCGAGAAGTACAGTCTGGAAGATATGATCAAGTACCAGGATCAGCCGGGCCGGTTCCCTGGATACAAGGTTCTGTATCTGGATCCGGCGCTTGCCTTCTGTCATTGAGGAGGCACCTATGGACATCCAGACCGCTATTGCAATCCTTGAAACAAAGAAACTGACCTGCTGCAATCAGAAAGAATTTATCCAGGCTGCAGATATGGCAATAGCAGCATTACGGCAGCAGGTGCCAAAATCAACGAATGCGGGTTTCCAAAACAACACGAACGCGGCGAGTTCGCATGGAATCCGCGTTTTCAGTCCAAAAATCAAAGCGAACGTTCGGATAGAATAGCGAGCGTTCGGATAACATACAAAGGGGATGAAATTATGCTTAAAACAACTTATCCGGCGCTGATCACGCCAACAGAACGCGGCTTTCGCATTGAAGTGCCGCAGTTTGATATCACCGTGGAAGCAGAGGCGGCAGCTGACGGCATCCAGATGGCCCGCAATCAGATCTGCACCGTGCTTTCCTCCCGTGTAGACACAAGGGGGGAGCTTCCTGCAGCGGAACCACTCGCGGCCCTGGCAGCAGGATACACCACAACGCTGATCGATGTTGATATGGGGAGCTATATGCTCCAGTACAGCACAAAAAGCGTACATAAGAACGTCAGTATACCGGCATGGCTGGACACTGAGGCAAAGAAAAAGCGTATCAATCTCTCTCAGACGCTCCAGAATGCCCTTTTAACCTGTTTAGGGCATAAATCTACCCTGTAACGCTTAAAATGCCCGGAAGGAGCGCTCTCGCCCCTCTCAGGCACATTCTGAACACTTATTTCCCGTATGCGTATCATTTCATAATGTCGCATGCGGGTTTTTCTTTTCCATCGTTTGCAAATGGTGTCTGACTTTCGTCCACAGCCTCAAATTCATAGTCTGGAACAAACAGATCATAACGCGGATCATACTGGAACGCCACATAGTAGCTTGAAATACCATAACGATTTTTTAAGCAGGACAATTCTACCTTTCGCGGTATCTCCTTTTTCGCCGCAATGATGGCCTTGCGCTTCTTGATGATGTCTTTCTCTTTCTCAAACATATCCTGAGAGCGCATGATCTGCAGCTGGAGGCCCCAAACAACGTCAGCGGTATATTCAATGCCTCCGGACTCTTTAAAGCTCTCGAAATCCACCGGAGAGAGATAGTTCTGACGGTTTAGGGACGAGATTACAACAATAACAAGATCGTTTTCTTTCTGCAGCACCTTAAGGGCTGTAACAATGCTGTCCATACGTTCCTGCTTGCTGAGCTTCTGGTTCTGGGTCTGCAGTACCTGCAGATAATCCACGAACACCACCGGCTTCTCTCCTGTGGCCTCTATGTACTTCTCAACGTACTGCTTTACATACTCCACCGTAGTACCAAAGCCACAGTCAACCAGATCGATATTGCCCGCAATCTTCGCATAGTCCCGGACTGCTGCCTTTACCTCATCCGTAATATGGCCACGGCGGATATTAATAGCGCTCACAGCCTTCGTGATGCTACTGAGCGAACGGTTAAGGCCGGTTATCGGATCAAGGAGATCGTTCTGGGCCGTGATCCGCGCCACGCTCTTAGAGATCATCTCCGCACTGCTCTGCTCCAGGGAGAAATAAATGCTCTTTTCCCCCGCTGCAGCAAGCTGATCCATCATCTGGCAGCAGAACGTTGTTTTTCCTAAGGAGCTAATCGCACCGATCACATAAAGGCCAGGATACAGCCCAATACATTCCTTGTCAAGGTTTGGAAATCCAGTCTTTCTGTCCTTGTAGGACATGAATTTCAGAATGTCCTTCTCAAACTGACCTTTTAAGTAATCCAGAGCGCTATCTGGGTGCGGATTGTCCTTTCTCGGCATCCGATCGGCCACCGCGGCCACAGCTCCGGAGATAGCAGCAGCAGGATCGGAGAAAGCCTCTGCTGCAGTCTTTCGATCCGGTCCGGTATATGGTGTAAACTCCCGTAAGGCGCGGTCTATTGTAAGTGCGCCGTATGTAGAACCGGACTGCCTACGGTCCCATTTATCCCTCATCAAGCTTGACTGCCGATATAAACTATCAACGCGCTGCGCGTCTCCATTGGTCCAGTATACCAGGAGTTTCACAAAGGCCATATCTGCCTCTGACTGTGACGGATAACCAGCGCCTGCCCAGTCTCCGCTCCAGAGCTGCCGGAATAACGCCCCATTTACCGCCTCTGAGGCCTTCCTGATAATTTCATCGTCCGACAGAGTAACAGGGGCAGGAGCGGCAGCAGGAGAGGCAGAGGAGCGTTCCTGGACGTCCTGCTGTCCTATATACTTCCTGTGCATTCCCGCAATCGCAGCGGTACATTCCTGGATCTGGTTGCGCCCCTGGTAGATCTCACCCGTCATGGTGAAATATCTGCCGGTACAATACATCTCGATATTACCCTTGCGGTTTGACCCTGCAGGAAGCTGGCCTTTGCAAATAATATGCAGGCCGGTGCCGCTGGGGCTTACTTCCGTATAGCTCTTAACGCTCCGTATAATATCGGCAGCAGCAGGATCCACAATCTGACCGTTCTCCAGGACATGATCCAGATCAATGCCAACGTACCCATTTGCAAACTCGAAGCCAACACCGTCCAGGTTCCATTTCTCCACCGCCTTAACTGCAGTATCGAAATCAGTCCATGTATTCCGATCGTTTGCCTTTGCGCCATAGCCGTTTTTCGGATTGCGCGGCTCTTTGGATATATGGCCATTCTCGCGCGGGACCTTTTTGAAGCATACCCACTGAGGGAGCGCCCGCAGCTCCTCCGGGATGTTGTCATATTTTGTTGGCACAGAGAATACCTCCTTTATCTGGTGGCCAGATGTTTTTTATTGGGTGAGTTTACTAGGGGAGCACGGCGCACGTCAAGGGAGCCGTGCGGACCACTACAAAGATTTATTATTATTTATAAATCTTTATGTCAAAATTTGCCAAGTCTGGGAAGCCGCATAAATAAAGGGCTTGCGGCACTTTTTGGGCTTCCAGAAAAACTAAAAACGGGGTTATTAAAAACTAAAAACGGGGTTATTAAAATCTAAAAAAGGGGTTATAGAAAAACTAAGAATTGGGTTATTAATTATTTTTGAGTTAATAGCCCCTTTTTTAGTTTTTCTATTACCCTTAAATGACCCATTGAAAATTCCGGAAGGCGTCAAACGGGGGTAATGTTTTTTCATGGTCAGCCCCTCCTGTGTCTTCATGATCTGGATCCAGCCCGCGGCCGACATTCTAAAGTCTGCAAAACCGACTTTTGAGGCGTCAAGAATATTGACATCTGAACCGGCTCAAAATTTGCTACCCGAATTTGGGAAGCGGTGTTCTATTGTGACTGATGGTCACTTTTCCGAAAGTCAATATTATTGACTCTTGAACCATCTTAAAAAGTGCGGGTTCGGATGTGACCAATAGTCACACCTGAAAAACAAACGAATACCCGCAACGTTGCATTCAAAAACGAAACGAATAGGCCTGTGGATTGGCTTAGATACTGGCTTTCTTCCATGCTGCGTTACCATTCCAAAACTGATGAATACAACATTCAAAAACAAACTCGAATGCCGGCTTCCGTTGCGACATCGCAACAGCTTGAAGCCTGAGCGAAGCCGGAGAATGTTGAGAAATGTCAAGGTTCTGGCCGTATGTACTCCGTACCGGTGAAAAAATGATTCGTACCGCAGTACGAGCCGCTGCACTGTCCAAAATGTTAGGATTTGTTAAGGTTTTAAGCTATATAGGGCCGTGAAGGACGGTTTTGACAGGTTCAATAGTAACGCGAATGGTAACGCACTACGGTAAATTACTGTACTAATTGCAACGCTACGTAGTATACCAGGCGCGGCCTATATGCTAAAAACGTGAGGTTTTATAAGGTTTTGCGCGTGCAGCAGGCTAAGAAATGCTAAGGTTTATACCGAACGCTCACGTTCGGAAATGTTGGTATTATTCCGAACGTTCACCCTTGTAAATCCTGGTACGAATCGCAACGCTGCATACTAAAAAACCCTAAAATCTACGCTATATAGGCAAATTCTCCACCATTTCCCAACCGGCAGAGGAGAAAGGAAAATTGCGTTTTCCTCTTGCTTCCCTCTTGCTTCGTCCTTGCTTCGCGGTCCAGATCGGCAGCAGGAGCGGCCAGAATTGGCTTCTCCTCTGTGTGATCCATCCGGACATTTCGGACACCCTAAAAAGGGTAATGTGCTTAGGTACTTCCTAGGGGGTGGGGGCTATGCGGGGCGTGGAAGGTGCGGCGTCTTTCTCTTTCCGGGGGGAATTTCCAGGGCACTTCCTTCCGCTTTCGCAAGCTAAAAATCCAGCAAATAAGCCATTGTTGCATACTGTGAAGAGGAAGCCGCCCGCTGTGCATTTATATTCTCAAGCTGCAGCCAGCCCCCTCTGTGTGATCAGCGAAGCCGTGAGGAAGCCGTGAACAACGGACGAACTACGGGAAGCGGCGAGAGGCAGCAGGACCGTAAGGGTATCCGCAGTATGGAACCCCTTGACCTGGAACGTCTGATAGAACGGTTTGTTCGGTCAGGCCACCCAAAAAAGGGGGGGCTACAGAAAAGTATGAGGGTTCCGGCACCAGACCGCAGCTCCCCCATTCTTTGCGCAGAATGCCCCTTTGCGGGTTAGAATATGCTATTCCCCTATCTGCGCGATTATATAAGCCTTTAAGTCAGCCATTACGCCTTCCAGCACTTCGTTGCTTTCATCGAAGCAGCCTGCGAACTGGATGAAACCACGGTCGCACATCTCCTTCACGATCAGCTCATAACGGTACAGGAACGGCTCATTGACGTGGTTAACCTTATGGGTTCCAATGTAGTGCGCTGCTGCCTGCTGGGCGAGTGCAAGCTGTTTGATGCTTGCTTCTTTCAGTTCTGCAGGTAAATCTGTTTCCTGGATGCCGAAAAGCAGCTGTTTAGCTTCTGCAATATCTTGCTGAGTCATTTCTATCTATCCTTTCGTTTTGTTCGGTTAATCTTCCTGATTAGGAACGTATTCCATAATGTCTTCTACGTTGCACTCTAGGGCTTTGCAGATTTTGGCAAGTACCCTAGTGTTTACTGGTTCGCCTTTTACGAGTTTTGACATGGTGGGAGCTGATAATCCCGTCATGTTCCGCAAGTCAGTGGCTTTCAATCCACGCATAGCCAGAAGCGCAAATAATCTATTGTATTTGAACGGCATGACGCCAACCTCCTTTCATTGGATAATGTAAGTATACATTGAATAAATATAAATGTCAAATTATAAAAAGTAAACGAACGCTTATTTTTTGTATTGACATGATGTTGTCCATATGCTAATATAAGTCGTGCAAGATAAACGAACGCTAATATTAATTTAGCAATCGTTTATTATTTTAAAGTGAACATTGACAACCAAATACGAAAGGAGCGATTCACATGAGTGAGTACAGCGTTGTACTGCAGGAAGCCGTGAACGGTATCTCCTGTGACTTCTACAGCAACGGCCTGGGCGAGTTCTACATGACACGGCGGCAGATCGGTGAGGCGCTGGGATATGAAGACCCAAAGAAGGCAATAGCAAAAATTCATGCAGCACATAAGGAGCGCTTAGACCGGTTTTCAACATGGTATAAAACGAACCAGGTTGAGGGTCCCCGAACTGAGGGAAAAGGGGTCTCCGATTTGGGGACCCCTGGGGGTTCCGGAACTGGGGCGAAAGGGGGTGCCGAATCGTCACCCCCTGGAGGTGTACAAGAGCGGGTTCTCTACTCCGCAAAAGGAGTATATGAGATCTGTAGGTGGAGCCGCCAACCGGCAGCAGATGCTTTCTTCGATCGGGTTTATGACATCCTGGAGGGACTCAGAACCGGAACGCTGAGAGCGAGCCTGCTGCCAAAGCAGGACCAGGCAACGATAGCAATGCGTGAGAACATTGAGCGCACAGTAGTGGAGTGGTTTGAGACTATCGAAGCGGCGCTTCAGTCTGAGCGGTACTATCTGGTTCCGCGATCATCGCAGGAACAGTATCGCAAGCCGTTAGAGCAAACCTTGGGTATCTATGACAACAACTACTATTACATTCATGGGCGGATTGCTTCGGAGCTGTATCGGGAGGTTCGTCCGACCTTCCAGAGAAATAGTTTCTATGCTGTTTTGATGGCTGCCGGTATCCTGGTGCCGCGTCCGGAAGGCATGTACTGCGACCGGGAGCGCCGCGCCAATGTGCTGGCCACGATTTACGGCAAGCAATGCCCGGTTCTGCGTCTGGCCCGGAAGAACTGCCCTCTGCAGTTTACCGTGACCGGAGAGAACCGGTTTGATTTTGTGGATCCTCTCATGGAGGAAACGGTGGGACTTCTTGACGAGTGCGGTGAATGGGATTAAGGAACCCGGGCGGGGGTCGGTACCGTTTTGGTACTTGAGCCTGTAAGTCCCGCACGGTTCCAAAATTACAAAAAGGAGGCGGTCAGATGGACAGGGACCACGCAATACGCTGCGTTATGGCAGCGGTGGCAGCAGGCGGCAGAACCTGCGGAAATGACAGGGCTGCCAAACTGCTGCGTGAGTTCCACGGCGTAGAGGGAAATACCCTCTGTGTGATCAGGGACGGGCCTATACGTCCGATCTACCGGGATAACGGCTGTTATTACATACCGTACCGGCACAGATGGCAGACAAAAGAGGCCTGTGTGGGGCCGTGGGTCGAGATTGTGAGAAAGGAGGAACAGGAGATTGCTGGAAAAAGAGATCATTCCGCTTTTCCGGGAGTATCAGCAGAAACCGGAGAGTGGAAGCGCGGCGTTAATGCGGTCTAAGATGTCCGGACAGGTTCCGGAGCACCAGATAGACCAATATGCCGAAGCGGTGGCCCTGGATGCGTTCAGCGCAGGATTTAGGGCCGCCTGCAATATCATTTTACCTGCAGGCGCAGAGAAAGGGGCTCAGGATGAAGAAACAGGAGACTAAAACACTGCAGCAGCTTTATGAGGGATGGAAAGACGTCTGTGAACCTGATCCGGAGGTTTCCCGCCTCAGCACTCACATGCGGGAGCTGATCAGCGCGAACGGACCAGAAGCCGAATGGTGTACGGATATGTTCCAGACCTTGAACAGATACGAGGAAGAATGTAGACGCAGCGCCTTCTATGCCGGATTTAAGGGAGCTATGGGCTTACTTATGCAGATCGGCACACCGAAGGCAGCAGGGGGCAATGAGGAGGGCTCACGGCATGGATCAGACGCATAAACAGCCATCAGACTGGTGGGAGAAGCAGCTGACGCCTCTGGCTCTTGAGTTTGCCAGGGAATCCGTGAGCCTGTCCGATCAGGAATATGAGGAGATCACCGGCCAGATTCTGGAGGGCTGCAAACCTTCCCCTTGTGCTTACAAGCTGGCCGAGGCGGTGATTGAAATTATCAGCCGGAAGCGCACAGAGGTACGTTCCCGCAGTGGGGGGGGGTGGAGAGAAACAGATGGGTGACGTCTCTACGTTCAAAGATTGGCTTGAAACTGCGAAAGATAAGATCGAAGCGGCTGAGGCCGTAGGGTTTACCAGGGTGGAGGCTATTGAGCTTGTTAAGATCTTCGAGATTTGGGGCTTGAATGATTCTATTGGTTGCGTCCGGTTTTAGGAAAGAAAAAGGCCCTGCGGTGGGGAGACACCTGCAGGGCACTGATTGAAAAATGCGTTTGTAGCTTTATAGGGTGAGCCTATGATACCACAGATTGGAGGAGATGGCAATGGACTACAAGATTCTAAACGAAGAATACCGCATAGCTGCAGCTAAGATTCCGCGCAAAACTCCGGGGATCAGTATTTGCTACAGCCGTGCGGACGTGATTCTGATTAATGACGATGCTGCGGGCCTGGATGGCATTGTTGAGCTTTTCGCTACATACCTGGATCTGGATGATCTGGGGCGCCTGGAAGTGCGGAATTATACGCAGAATGAGACGATCAGGGGCATGCTTCGAACAATGGACCGTATTGACCGGGTCCGCAAGCATCTGCGTAAGTGGGGGGGGGTGAAATCCTGCAATGGATCAGGGCGAAGTATTTGCGCGGTTGGTTAAGCTGACGGGTGCCGAGAGCCTACAGCTTGCTTTTAAGCCTTTGCTGGTAAGTGACGGCCGGCTTAAAGGTGACCGCATTGCGTTGCGGTATGGAATACCGATTGACGCGATGAATTATAACCTTGCGCATGAACTGGCCCACCACTTTCTCCACTACGACAAGGGGAATACGATTGACAGTGAAAAACATGATGAATATGAGGAACAGGCAGACCGGGCAGCGAAGATGCTGCTGCAGGCTCTCTCTGTTACTTAAGACCGGCTTTGCATAGATTTTCTTGAAGAGATATATGGATGTGACCTCAGCCGCTGGCCACTGCGAGAGTGTGGCACCTGTTGCCGGCTGGCTGGAAACAGCCTGCAGCGTGGAGAGTATTGGCGTGCTCTCCGAAACGGATGTGATGAATCAGACTTGAACGAACAGCCTGGACGTACTACCAGCGCCCAGGCAACTGCAGGGGCAGCAGGACAAGCCCCCGGGGATGATCCTGGAAACAGGGAGCGGAAAGCAAGACCGACCGCACACCCTTTTACATGATTTATTCCCTGATCAGCTTTTGAGAGGAGTAGGAACATGAGTAGACGCGATTTAGAAGAGTTCGCAACAACATCAACAATCATCAATATCATCCTTGCTATTGGCTTCATCATGGCAGTGAGATAGAAAGGAACACGAATGGCAAAACAACCTAGAATCATCAATCCAGGCGGCGCTGAGAGCGTGCGCAGGGCGAAACGGTACGGCAGCAGACCGCCATACATGTATACGTCCCTTTGTCCGGATCCGCGCTATAGAGTCACACCGCCGGACAAGGGAACAGAGGGTTTTACTCGAAAATGAGTAAATGGGTTTTTCCCAAAAAGGGGAGAAAGGGGGTGTCCAGAATATGGATACCCTTAGATGAATAATAATTCGCTACCCTGAAACGGGTAGCAAGAAGAGGGCTTTCACCGATTGGTGAGGGTCCTTTTTTATTGCCCGTAACATGACAATGTGATAATATTATAAAACATACAGTAATATACACATATCTATGATTGGAGGTGTTTGCGAGATGGAAGGAACAATCATGGCCGCGGTAGGCGGTACGTTGTTCGGTTCTCTCCTGTGTCATCAGAGATTCAAGAGACGCGGGAAGGAACTGACGCATACCAGGGCGAAGCTGATGCTTGTGGGGTTGAATTTGGTCTTCTGCGGTGTCCTGGTGCAGCTGTGCGGGCATTAATGGAATGAGGTGAGGAACATGACGAATGAACAGCTTGCAGCCCTGATCCAGGCCGGAGAGGATACAGGAAACAACATGGCGCTGCTTTATGATCAGGTCAAGGACTTCATCCGGTCTGTAGCCTGGCAATACCGGGACACCGGAGAGATGGAAGACCTGCTGCAGGAGGGCTATCTTGCATTATATCCGGCCATAGATAACTATGATCCTTCTGCAGGCGTGAAGTTCCTCACCTATGCAAGCCACTGGATCCACCAGCGCATGAGGCGCTATCTGCAGAACAATGGCAGCTGCATGCGTATCCCGGTGCAGTGCCTGGAACAGATCCGAAAGATGAAGAAATACCAGTCAGATTATGAAAAGGAGTATGGCCGTGAACCCTCAGCGGTCGAAATAGCGCGGTTTATGTGGCTTACCCTGGAACAGGTCAGGGCACTACAGGAAAGCGCCTGTATGGCGAGCCTGAGAAGCCTGGACGCGCCTGTTGTGGAAGCTGATAGCACAGAAGATGCCACGGTGGGGGATCTGGTTGCGGCAGCAGGCAACCAGGAAGATGATATTCTGGGCCGGATGGAGAAAGAAAGCCTTTGCCGTACCCTGTGGGGCTGTGTGGACAGTCTGCCGGAGATTCAGGCGGAAGTGATCCGCAGCAGGTATCAGGGAAAGCTTACGCTGCGTGAGTGCGGTGCTTCCTGTGGTCTCACGGTGGCAGCAGCAAGGCAGCAGCACGATAAGGCATTGCGGAGCTTAAGGAGCGGCGAGAACGGCAAGCTGCTGCGTCAATTCCTTCCGGAGGATTCCTGGATTTATAACAGCGCTCTGATCGGCGGCGGTGTGGGGCATTTTGCTCACACCTGGACAAGCTCAACGGAGCGGGTGGCTCTGGAACTGTAAAGCAAAATGGAGCGATGGCCCAACCCAAAGCGGGGGTCAGGTATCGCTCCTTTTATTATTTTACTATGGCGGCTAGAAAAGAGCAAGAGCGGTGTCTGTTTTGTTTGAGGTGTTGCGACATCGCAACAGGGTGGCCGGTCCAGTTTGGTCTTCGGCTCAACGACAAAACGGCGTCGAGTTCAGGGAAGTGCGACCAAAAAGTGTTATCCGCAATTTTTTGACACGATAGCGCGCGCATGACTCTGATCAGAAATATCCCTGCTGCCTGGTGCCGTTATCCGGTTACAGGTCCATTTATGGATATGTAAACGGTGATAACGGAAAAATCGTCGCATCCTGCCGATGGTTAACCTTACAGTATGTCGCATGTGTGTTATTTTTGGCGTAGCGTTTACTTGCTGCATGTCTACGGAACATTGGGTTATTGTACTTTTTTAAGTGCAATGACCCTTTTTTGTCTGAAAAGCCCGTTCCGGGTGTTTTTTCGGTCTACTCCGACCGGAACCGTCCCCATACTTATAGTGTGAAGAAAATAGAAGGCATTGAGTGAAGGCGATTTCATTTTTGAGATCGTCTTTCATGCTTTATATGAAAAGCAATTAAGGCATGTTTGAGAGCACAGCTGATACAGAGCTGCGGCGCGGTGCAAGGCTGCGAATCATGACGAGGATACCCGGAGGCTCTTCTGTGGCCTCATGTTGTACCGGTGCAACTGCTGCCGGTGCTGCGCTTTATCTGAGCGCGTGCGTGCGCTGGATCCCGTCATAACCGTAACCCATTGACCACGCAAGGAGGACTATTGCCTGTCCGGACCGCTTCGGCTTAAAAATTGGCTCATGATTATCTTAAACATTGTAAAGCAGCAGGTCCGGGGCCTGTTAATCCCCGGAGAAGGGGATTTTATGCGCAAAAGAATCAAAACAAAATCACTCGTTCAGCAGGTCAAGGAAACCCTGGACGCACAGCTTGCCATTGGATGCAGCAAGAGGGCCGACAAGTTGAGCGGCTGCCAGGAATCACGGATCTACTCCTGGGAGACGTACCGGGTCTATCTGCGTCACTCCTGTGCGTTTGCTAAGTGGGCGAAGGAGCGGCACGGCGTCCGCGTTCTGGCAGATGCCCGGCAGTATGCTGAGGAATATGTCCGGGAGCTGACTGCTGCCGGTTACGCCCCGTCAACGCTTAAGCTGATAGCTTCGGCCATCGCAAAGACGTATAGCTGCAGCACGGATGATTTAAAGGTGGTGACGGCACCCAGAAGGCGGGCAGACATCACCAGATCGAGAGGGCACAAGAAGTCTGATGCTCATTTTTCCGAGAAAAACAACCAGGATTTGGTGGAGTTCTGCCGTGCTACCGGCTTACGCAATCACAAGGAACTGCAGCAGATTTGTGGGGATCAGCTGGAGTATCGGGACGGCTATTATTACATTGTGGGCGTCAAGGGCAAGGGCGGGAAAATCCGTGACGTTCCTGTGCTTCCGGATTACGAGGCCACAGTGGTGCGCTGCTGCGTGGCTGCTGGTTCCGGAAAGGTCTGGCCCCATGTATCGAGTCATGCGGATATTCACAGCTACCGGGCAGATTATGCCTCTGCCTGGTATAAGCGGCTTGCGCGTCCTGCTGCCTTCATTCCTCCAGCTGATCGGTATGTGTGCCGCCGAGATCGTGCCGGGGTGGTGTACGATAAGGCTGCCATGCTGCAGGTATCGCGGATGCTGGGCCACAACCGCATTTCTGTTATTGCAGGGCATTACCTGCATGATTGAGTTATCCACAATATCCACACATTTGTTCGATTTAAAACTTATCAACACTGTACTTATTGATACACATGTTGTATAATATTGGTAATCAATTTGCTTGGAATAGCAGGACTGTGCGAGGCATTAGGAGGGTGCTACAGTTCGACCGTAGTAAACGGGTAAATATTGTATAATCAAATAAGCATATTCACGAAAGTACGACAATGGTACATTGGAGGAGGAAACCAACAAATGAAAAGGACAGGCGAGAATTTATATACGGTAAGGAGTATATTTAATGGGTTTAGAATCATTAAAAAACGAGAGTTTATGTCTGGAGATCCAGGCCGGCGGTAAAAATGTAGACTTATGCCTTGCGCAGCTGCTGCGTAATAATGCAGAGGAGTTTGCGCAGTGGGCAAAGGAGGCTGTAGCAGAAGCACTGAAAAAAGAGGCAGCTATGAGCCCGGATGAACTGATGGGCGAGGCTATGCGTGGCTTCCGGAGGGCAGCAGAGACATAT
>PVMN01002411.1_pt1 | contig 19352 bp, 23 predicted proteins | sample 1853401 | NCBI WGS metagenome assembly PVMN01 (sample SAMN08533510, study PRJNA380276) | Human gut metagenome, whole genome shotgun sequencing project.
CAATACTTCACCTTCCTTTCCTGTTGCTTCGTTATCTTGTTTAATTACATCCTTTTCCGTATAATTGACTTACAGGGAACTGCCATTCCCAAGTCTTACGAAAGGAGTTTTTTATGAAACGTTCTGAATTAAATTCAATTTGTGCAGAAATACAAAAACGTCAATTAATTGAATTAAAAGCTGATTTTTTAGAAATGTCTAAGTTGTCCCATGATGAATCATCACATTTTGAAGATTTCTTTGCAGCTCTTATGGCAAATTCTCTTCCTATTCTTTCTAAATTATCTGTTCAATGCACTATTGACACATTAGAAAATCTAGGTCTTATTAAGATTGAAGATGATTAATTTGGTTTATTATTTTTTCACAAATTGTATCAACATCATTTTTGCTAGTTTGTTTTATCCTTAAATTTCATTCTTTCTCATCTCCTTTCCTGGTGCTTCGTTTACTTGTTGCTGTATATCATTTTATCTTGTGCTTATGTTGCAATTATATGTCACGTAGTTGCATTTGTCAATAGTTTTTCCGCAACAATGTTGCTTTTTATCTTGATTACATTTTTTTCTTGTGCTATTATGGATACATAAAGGAAAGGAGGTGTACACCTAGTTGTATGAATAATCGTATTAAATTTCTTAGAAAATCTTTAAATCTAACACAACAAGAATTCGCTGACAAATTAAACATAAAACGTGGAGCTGTATCTAATTATGAGATTGGTCGAAACCAACCGATAGATGCCGTGATTTCTTTAATATGCAGAGAATTTAATGTAAACGAGAATTGGCTTAGATCTGGAGAAGGAGAAATGTTCCTTCCGGTAGAAGATGAAGTTGGAGAAGTTGTTTCTAAATTGGTCGATGAATTGAACCCTTTTTATGACATGATTATTGATATCATGCACACTTTTAACAATTTAGATGATAAAGGTCAGGAAATTATTTGTAATTTCACGTCAGATCTTGTTGATAGAATGGCAAAAAGGAATAAACAAGACAATTAATTTTTACACTAAAGATAGGAGGATACTATGGCAATAACTATTTCTTTCAATCAAGATACTGGTTCTATATCTGTTGAAGATTATAATTTCAAAAAGATTGAACGTCATAAAGGTAAAAGTCTTTTAGATTTTCCAAAAAATTATATTGTGATCGATATTGAAACAACTGGTTTGGATACTTCCATTGACTCTATTATTGAGATTGGTGCCATTAAAGTTGTAAATAATTCTGTAGAATCGACATTTTCTTCTTTGGTAAAACCTCCAGCTCTCGAATTTGATCCTGAATTTGACGATTGTGATTTTTTATTTAATAGTACTGGTCAGAAATATTATTATATTGATTCTTATATCACTAACTTGACTCATATCACTAATGAAATGCTTGACTCTGCTCCAGAGCCACAATCTGTATTAAAAGAATTTCTTGATTTTATTTCCAATGACATTCTAGTTGGTCATAATGTCAATTTTGATATCAATTTCTTGTACGATAGCATTTTGAAATATTTCAATCGAGAATTACATAATGATTTTGTTGATACTTTGAGGCTTTCAAGAAGATTACACAAAGATCTCACACACCATAGATTAGCTGATATGGCAAATTATTATCAAATTGATGTTCCAGAAGCACACCGTTCTCTGGCTGATTGTGTCACATAACTACAACTAACACAGACTTTAACCAATTTCATCCTTTATATCAAAAAGTTTGCTGTTTCACTGGAAAATTAGAAAATATGCCACGAAAAGACGCAATGCAGCTTGTCGTTGATCTTGGTGGTATCGTGGCTAATTCTGTAACCAAGAAAACTAATTATCTTATTCTTGGCAATAATGACTACTGTACTCAGATCAAGGATGGTAAAAGCAATAAACAGAAGAAGGCTGAAAAATTAAAATTATCCGGACAAGATATAGAAGTAATTTCAGAAAATACATTTTATGAAATGCTAAATTTTGAAGCATAAGGATTTGAATTTCAAAGAAGGAAGACGATTAGCCTTCCCTCTTGATGTGATTTCTGATGATGATAAAGATTCTTTTCAAGAATAATTCATCATTGATGTGCATGATCATTTGATTGATCTGTTGTCTATACCACTCTTTCATCTCTTTATCCTCCTCTCTCTGTATTATAGTCTTTTCAGAGTGTACTGGAAGATGTTGGGATGATATGTCCAATATGTTGGACATCATGGTGTAACATTATATGAATACAAATCTTCTGGAGACATATGCAATGCTTCTGCAAGCATGCAGATCGTTAATAATGTCGGTTCATAACGATTGTTTTCGATATTGTTGATCGTACTTTTACTGACTCCGGATAATTCACATTCAAGTCTGTACCTCCTGGTATATCTTTAGAGTGTACAGTATTGTAATTTAATATTAACCATTTTGCTGATATCGGGAAAATGGTAAAAAAATACCGCCCAGCTGGTAACTAGGCGGTATTCAGAAAAACACTTGCACCTGTCAAGAACAGATGAAATACTTTTCCCTCAACAAGTAAAGTATATCATTTTTTCTTGGCACCCGGCAAGGGTGTATTTTTTGTACAAATTTTTAATATTTTATAAAAAGGAAAAGGTGATAACATGAAAAAAATTGCAGCTGCTTATATAAGAGTCAGCACGCATATGCAAGAAGAGCTGTCTCCTGATGCACAACTTCGATGTATTAGAGACTGGGGAAATGTGCATGGTTATTATATACCAGACGAATATGTTTTTATCGATAATGGAATTTCTGGAAGAAAAGTAAAAAAGCGCCATGATTTCTTGCGAATGATCGGATTGGCAAAAACAAAGCCTGCTTCTCCTTTTGAAGCAATACTTCTTTGGAAATTTAATCGTTTTGCACGAAATCAAGAAGAAAGCATTGTTTATAAATCTATGTTACGCAAAAAATGCAATGTTGATGTAATCAGTACTACTCAGCAAACAACAAAAGATATTTACGGAGATTTGATCGAACGTATTATTGAGTGGACCGATGAGTTTTATTCCATCCAGTTAGGGGAGGATGTTTTTCGCGGCATGACAGAAAATGCATTACGTGGGCATTTTCAAGCCTCCCCTGCTTTCGGCTATAAGGTAGAACAAAAAGGGCAAGGGCCAGTAGTCGTAGAAGATCAAGCAAGCATCGTTAGAATGATCTATAATCTCTACACTACATCTACTATGGGATTCTATGAGATCGCTCGTTATTTAAATGAGATTGGCTATAAGACTGCCAGGAATAAGCCTTTCGAAAACAGAACAATACGATACATTATCCAAAATCCTATCTACAAAGGGTATCTTCGTTGGAATTATCAGAGTAATGCCACAAAGGAAATTAAAGATGCGAGTGAATGGATCATTGTTAAGTCTTCGCAAATTACTCCAATTGTCTCCGAAGAATTATGGAATCAAGCAAATGATCGATTAAAACAAGAATATCATCCAAAAGGTGGCAAACCTGTATCAAAGCATCGCCACTGGCTGTCTGGTCTTGTTAAGTGTTCTTCATGTGGTGCTTCTCTTTCTACTTCGGTGCAATATCGCCATGATCGCACCTACATTAATTTTCAATGCTATAAGTACCTTAAGGGAAAATGTATGGTTTCTCATGGAATTTCTGAAAAAAAGCTTGTTCCGTTGATTTTAAATGTCTTAAAAGAAGATATGAACAAATCCTACATAGAATGCGAACGTATAGAAAAGGTTGTTGAAAATCAACAGGATATCCTGGATGTTCAGTTGAAACGTTTGGATGCCAGAGAAGTTCGGATCAAAGAGGCATATTTGAATGGCGTTGATTCTTTGGCAGAATACAAAAGCAATAAAGAGCAAATTCAGCAAGAAAGAGAACTTCTTCTCCAGCAATCACAGAATCATGACAAAGAGGAAAAAGGATCCAATGAACTTCCTAATAAGATTCGTGGTGTTTATGATATACTGGTATCTGATCAATGCAGCAAGGATGAAAAACAAGCTGCAATCCGTTCGATCGTGAAAAAAATTGTATTTGACAAAGAGAATAAAACATTAGATTTTCACTATTACATAAAAGAAGATTAGATCATTCAGATGTTTTTAGAAATCATGTATATTGTTTTTCCGAGATACATATGCTATAATGCCAGTAGGCAAAATGATAGCAATGTTTCAAGTTGAAACAAAAAAAGAAAAAACCTCAGTACTGCAATACTGGGGTTTTTTCTTGTCTATAATGGGACAAGATCCACGGTTAGGTTGTACGCTATTTATGCCTGTCTAACCATTTGCATAGGTAGTAGGCAACTACACTAGCCAATACAGACATAATAAATGATAGCAATTTTTCCAAGCTGAAACCCCCTTTCTGTTGCCAGATTGGGCGCGACAACATTGATATGTTATCACAAAAGTATTTTTTGTGCCATACTTAATTCATACGACCACTTAATTTTCAGCCTTTTCTTTTTTAGTTTATACGCACTTGCAGAGTGGATGACGCAGTGGGGTTCTAAATACTTAGGCGATCAGGGATATGCTCCGATTGAAATCCTGAGATATTATTATGGAGAGAGTATGTACATCAACACCGCAGAACAGATTTCAGGAATTCCTTCTTCCTGGCCGGGATATGATCTGACGATCGGAAGCAGCGGAGATAAGGTTCGACAAATACAACAACAATTAAATCGTATTGCTAAAGATTATCCTTCTCTGCCTACGATCGCTGTGGATGGTGTTTATGGAGAATCTACTGCGAATGCTGTTCGGAAATTCCAGAATGTTTTTGGACTGCCACAGACTGGGATTGTTGATTACCCTACTTGGTATAAGATCAGTGAGATCTATGTTGGGGTTAGCCGGATTGCGGAGTTGAATTGAAATCTTAGATACAACAAAAGCCCCACAAAATTCATCCTTGTGGAGCTTTTTTTCATTTCTTATTCTATTTACTCTTCACCAAACACCGCTTTTTATAAAAAGCAATTCCATAACACAATACTTCCTCATAAGCATCTTCAAACTCTTTTGCATACATCTTTGTGTTGATCTGATCTAACGCCTTTTGACAGTCTTTTTCCAAATCTTCTAATTTCCTTGAATACTTTGCTTCAAATACTGCAACTTGTCCTGTTACATCATTGTAGATTACAATATCACTTCGTCCTTCTCCATGCTCTCTATTCGACTCTACACTATAACCTACTCCTGCAAAAATTCCTACAAGAAATGCATGATAGAAATTTTCTCGGTAATCATAATAACTGATCGTCATTCGCAGTAATGTGCTGATTTCTTTTGTTGCCTTATCCGCATCTTTGTTCCACACTGCATCAAATAAATCTTTCCGATTCGTAACTCTTGCACTGTCTTCAAACCATTTCCTTACGGTTGATTCGAAAATTTCTTTTACTTCTTTGTTTGGAATTCTTAATTCTATCTGACCATCCTTATCACGTTCTCCGACTTTTGTAAGATATCCAGTAAGATAGAGAATACTCCATAAATTATCTTCTGATGAATGTAGATAATCATATGTGAGGTCTTCTTCTATTTTCTGGCAGATGCTTCCACCTGCGATCAATACTTCTAGTTTTTTTCGTATAGCAGCTCCTGTATAATCAATAAAGGAGCGAATGATCGCATTATCACTGGTATTCTTCCAGTAGCTGACTGGTCTTGCATTCAGATCATTTTGAAGATCTCTTAGATAATTCATGACATCCCATGGACAATAAACTTCAAACTCTCCAAAATTATACCCATCATACCATTCTTTAATCAGATCCGCTTTCTCTTCAATCTCCGCATCTGCTAAAAGCTTATCTACATCCTGTTGTGTAAATCCATAATATTCATTGTATCTTGTGGATGAAATCGTATCTGATACAAAGTTATTTGTTTCAGTGAAAATACTTTCTTTGGCAATCTTTAGGCATCCTGTGATGACTGCAAACTTTAATGAGGAATTATCTTTTAATGCCGTACTTAACATGCCTTTTATAACTTCTAACATTTCTTTGTAGTACCCATTATTACTTGACTTCTCAATCTTGAAAATATATCTTTTTCATTTTCTCTTATATTTTCTCCTGTTTCTAAATAGGAATTCTGACTGCACAATGACGAAATTACAAATTTCAGCATATTAAATGCATTCTCAAAAGTTGTTCCATCCACATCTTTTAATGACAAAAACAATGTTGGATATTGATTCATTTCTATTTATTCACTTCGAAATGCTGATAATCCTTAGAGCTTCTCCACTCACCACCCCAGCTGAATCCATATTTCTTAAAGATCTTATAAGCTGTGTCATTCTTATGGATCATATATCTCTTATATTTTCCTTTACATTTTGACGTCTTTCTCTGTTTATACACCTTCCCATTTGCCGGTGATACCTTATTTCCTTTGACCCACGGATTGATCCTTGGATTGATATCGATAGCCATTCCATAAGAATGGTTGGAAAGTTTCGTCGTTCCACTGATCACACGATAATTAAACGCAGAGGTATTATTTGCAGCCATAGACTTCTCATCATTCGCACCATAATCATCGATCAATCTCATTCTCTCAATTCTGTATTTCTTCTGATAAAGAGCATAAAAGACCTTGACCGTTTTCTTCGCGATCTTCTTGTTAACGATCAACTCACCCTCTTTTACCTTCCCATCAAAACCATAATGAAGAACCTGTACATATCTTAAATCAGACAACTTAATATTCTTATTCTTTCGATAAGATTTTCCCGTGATTCTCTTTTCAATATTCGGAGAAATCTTCTCATAAGTAAAGCCTTTTTTATAAGTATATTTCGAAGCTGCATTCGCAGATTTTCTCTGTAAACAAACTGGAATCACAGCAACTGTAAATGCTGTCAATGCAAGTATCGTAGTTAATTTCAATTTTGATCGATTCATTTATTCTCATCCTTTCCAAAACTTCAATCATTTATCTTAATCGGTTTCATTATAACATATATTCCAAAGCCCCACACTCCATACCTTGAAGCATTTCAAAACAACAATTCAATATCCTCCTGTATAAAGAATATTTTAAATCATAATTGCCCAGTGACCGTATGAACACGCCTGCACTTAGTGAGTTCGTAAGACCTGTCACGAACTTAGTACAGCTGCGTGAGAATCCGAATGCGAATGGGTCACTGGGCAATTATAATTTAAAATATTCATTGAAAGAGTGAATTATTTTTGATATACAAGAAACTGATACTCAATATCAAAGTAAGTCTCTTCTTCACTCTCTTTCACAAGTTTCCACTCTGGCATCTCATCCAGATCTGGAAAATAAGTATCTGCATCATATGCGAAGTCTGTTCTTGTAACATAAGCTGTATCACAATAAGGAAGCATCATGCGGTAAATGCTTTCTCCACCAATGATAAAAATATCTTCATCCTTATATTCTTCCAGCTCATCTAACAATTCTTCTTTACTTCCAACTACGATCGCTCCTTTTGCATCGTAGTCTTTATCATGTGTTAATACAATATTCGTTCTCTTTGGAAGCGGCATTCCATTTGGAAAGCTTTCTAATGTTTTTCTTCCCATGACAACGACTTTTCCTGTTGTCATCTGACGAAACATCTTCATATCATTTGGAATATGGACTAAAAGTTCATTGTTCTTTCCAATTCCCCAGTTCTTATCTGCATTTACAATAAGATTCATCTTATCTTCTCCTTCTTATATTGCAATTGGAATATCTTTGATCTGTTCTCCTGCCTGATAGTCTTCGATCTTAAAGTCATCTGTTGTGAATTCATAGAAATCTTTGACTTCTGGATTAAGCGTTACTTTCGGTGCAGGATATGTCTCTCGTTTGATCATCTCTTTGATGATTGGAATATGGCGATCATAAATATGTGCATCTGCGATCACATGAACTAACTCTCCTGGTTCCATATCACATACTTGTGCCATCATATAAACTAATGCTGCATACTGTACAACATTCCAGTTATTTGCTGCTAAAATATCCTGAGAACGCTGGTTCAAGATTGCATTCAATGTGAGCTTATCATGTCCTGGTTTCTTTGTTACATTAAATGTCACACTATACGCACATGGATAAAGATTCATCTCATGAAGATCTTGGTGGACATAAATATTTGTCATGATCCTTCTACTGTATGGGTTGTGTTTCAGATCATAGATCACACGATCTACCTGATCCATCATTCCTTCTTTGTATTGGTGCTTTACACCCATCTGATATCCATAAGCCTTTCCAATCGAACCATCTTCATCTGCCCATTCATCCCAGATATGACTCTTCAGATCATTTACATTATTTGATTTCTTCTGCCAGATCCATAATAATTCATCAATAGCTGACTTAATATATGTCTTTCTTAAAGTCAATGCTGGAAATTCTTTGGACAGATCGTAACGATTTACAACACCAAACTGTTTGATCGTATAGGCAGACTCTCCATCTGGCCAGTGCGGACGGACTTTCTCTCCCTCTGTACTAGTTCCATTCTCTAAAATATCTTCGCACATAGATATAAATACCTGATCTGCATAACTCATTCTTTCTTGTTCTCCTTTTCTTCTTCCTCGCTGTTGATCGTAAGCATCTCAAATCTTCGTTTAAAAAATGCGATCTTACGGTCAAACACTCCTAATCGGTATAAATTGATCACAAACATTCCTAGGATCAGGGCTAATAACATTCCTCCTAATCCTCCGAATTTCAGACCAACGTAGATCAAAAAGATCGTTGTCAGTGCTGAGATTCCCATACTGTCTCCCATCATCTTTGGCTGCAAGACCTGTTTCAATACCAGACAGATCGCATAAATGATCAGTAAGATAACTGCTGTTTTGATATCTCCTGTGATCAGCTTAAATATTGCCCATGGAATGATCACAGTCCCTGTTCCAAGGATTGGAAATATATCGACAATTCCTACTAATACCGAATAGATAAAAGAATGTCCAATCCCTGCAATAAAAAATCCGATCCAAAGGATCGCTATGATCACTATCATGATCTTTAACTGCGCAAGGCAGTAACTTACTAAGACTCCAACTGAGTTCTTCATAAATACATTGATCTTATGCTTCACAAATCCTGGAATACATTTTTCATACCATGCTATGAGTTTTTCCCGTTCCAGTGAAAACATATAAGCTGCAAATAACATAACAACAAGCCCTAACAGACCGCTTGTCACACCCTTTGCAACACCACCTGCATGTGCTACCCCATAATCTCCTGCAGAAGATGCCGCTTTCTTGAAAAGCTCTCCGATCGATCCGCTCCACTGATCAAACTGTTTTCCAAAAGATGGTGGAAGAATACTTAAAAATTGCTCTATCTTCTTCTGAAAGATCATTCCTTGTCTCATGATCTCATGACGGATATCTGGTGCATCCTGTATAAATCCGATGACCTGCAGTGCGATACCTCTGACTGCAAAATAAAGAACCACTATAATTCCTGTGATAACTGCCGCGATCAAGATCGCAGAACCGAACTTCTTCGGTAATTTTACCTTCTTCTCCAGATATTCGATCACTGGGTGGGCCATCATTGAAATAATCCATCCTGCTACAAATGGCCATAAAAATACGATTGATTTTGGTAATACAAAGATCAAAAGCAATGCACCTGCTAATATGACCAACAGTTCCATGATAATATCCAGATAAATTTCCCAACGTTTCATAATTTTTTCACTCCCTGATGTAATTAGTATATTCTTGAATTTTCATACCATTTTCCATCTCTTAATGAACTATTATACGTTACAAATTATTACTTGGCAATTCTAATCTCATCTTTCTCTCTGTCGTAATGATATATGTGATCTGATAAAACTTCTTCCTGATCCACAACCATACGGTTTGTCTCTCTAACCATTTCTCGTAGTTCCTCTGAACTTTGCACATATTCATCATCCAGTAAAAGGATCACTTCATGAATACTGCTTGGAAGAATATAAAGATCATGTCCCATATAATTCGCGAAATCTCTCAGTGGATCTTTATAAAGCATGACGGATGCTCCATTCATATAATCTCCATTTGATAATACAAACAATGGAATCTCCATATCCGTGATCTTTACTGGTATCACAGACTGAATCTTGCGCATCACTGGTGGGAAGATCTTCTCCGTGTTCTCCTTTGCATCCTTCATCATCTGTTCCTTTGTCACACCCCATAACAGCAACTCTTTGTTCCTCACTAATGCACTCGCCATCCCGTCATGATTCCGGTATGCTGCCCAACGATATGTAACTGCCAGATCTAAGAACCGCTCGTATGGTGTATACTTTAACATCTCTTTATTCTTCTCATAATTAACCACACGATAAAACAGATTCTTCTTAATATGCTCATAATCTGAAACTCTTTCATCGTATCTGATAATTCCTGTCCCCTTAAATAATTTCGATAAAATATCTCCAAATACAACACTGGTACCAGATAATTCTTGGTCTCTCCGATCGACAACCCCATCATCGATATCTGATTATTCCTCTTAACCCTCTGCACCATAACTTTCTTTCCTTCCATCTCTGGAAGATAGTTTAAAATATTCGCTTCTACATACTGATAAAATTCTTTCTCATTCAACATGGTCTTCTCCTTTTCTGTGGATGAAAACGCATGCCATAACCCCATTTTATTTGTTTCCCTCATTTGTCTTCATATGTAAATAATTTCCATATCATCATACAATATTTTCCAGTTGATTGCAATAAAAAAAGAAATTTATTTTTCAAAATTTCTTTTTTTATTCAATCTCTATTTTGTTGCTGTAAATTCTTTTAAGAAATCAAGTAATGTTTCCATTTCTTCTCTCGTACCGATTGTAATCCTTAAATAATTATTGATTCTTGGCTGATCAAAATAACGGACATAAATCAATTATTGATTCTTGGCTGATCAAAATAACGGACATAAATCTTTGCTTTCTTCGCTGCTTCAAAAATCTCTTTGGCAGGTACGCTTTCATGTGTCGCAAAGATAAAGTTTGCTTTGGAATCTGCAAAACTAAATCCGATCTTTCTCATCTCAATCTGGAACCATTCTCTTGTATCAATGATCTTATTTCTTGTCTCCTGGAAATATTCTTCATCTTCTAAGACAGCTGTTCCAAGAACAATGGATGGCTCATTCATCGTATAAGAGTTGTAGGAATATTTCACATCATTCATTGCCTTGATCAGTTCATTGTTACCAATCGCATATCCGATACGAAGTCCTGCTAAAGATCTTGATTTGGAATATGTCTGAACGACTAAAACGTTATCATATTTTCTTATCAGTTCTTTCGCTGTGTCGCCGCCAAAATCAATATAGGCTTCATCAACGATCACAACGACATCCTGATTGTGTTGGATGATATCTTCCACAACCTCTAAAGATAAAAATGCGCCTGTTGGTGCATTAGGATTTGGGAATACCACCCCGCCATTTTCTGCGTAATAATCTTCTTTCTGAATCTCAAATGCATCATTGACTGCTTTCTTCTCATATGGTATTCCGAATAATTCTGCCCATACAGGATAGAAGGAATATGTGATATCTGGGAAGAAGATTGGTTTCTTACCGTTAAAAAATGTCATAAATGCAACGGCAAGCACATCATCAGATCCAACTCCGACAAATACTTCTTCTTTATTAAATCCATGATAAGAAGCGATCGCTTCTACCAATTTAGTTGCTGCAGGATCAGGATATTTGCGCAAATTCTTGATCCCACTCATCGCTTCCTTGATCTTATCGGATGGCGGATAAGGGTTTTCATTTGTATTTAACTTGATCACACCTTCTTCTTTTGGCTGTTCACCCGGTGTGTAAGGTTCTACTTTTCGTACATTGTCTCTCCAGCTGTTCATTGAAAGTCTCCTTTATCTATATTGGCTTATTTGCGATAGTCATCGATCAGTTTCTTAAATAATGGAAGGGCTTTTTCGATACGTTCTGTTGGTACACAGTAAGAAATACGCACATATCCTGGGCATCCAAAGCTGTCCCCAGGTACGATCAACAGATCATATTCTTTCGCCTTCTCGCAAAATGCATTGGCATCTTCTTCTAATGCTTTCGGGAATAAATAGAAAGCTCCACCTGGTTCTACACATTCATATCCCATATCCACTAATGCATTATAGAATAAATCTTTGTTCTTCTGATAGATTGAAAGGTCAGAAGTTAAATCTACACATTCTCCAACAACTTTCTGATATAAGGTTGGCACACAGACATAAGAAAGTAAACGTGCAGATGCGATAAACGCTGGCAGTAACTGTTCAAAATCTTCTGCCTCATTTGGTGCTACGATATAACCGATACGTTCTCCCGGCAGTGATAAGGATTTACTAAAAGAATATGCTACTAATGTATTGTTATAAAAATGTGGAACATATGGCACTTCAAATCCATCATACGCGATCTCTCTGTATGGCTCATCGGAAATGATGTAAATGCTGTGTTCATATTCTTTTTGTTTCAGCTAATTTCTCAATTGTCTCTCTGGAATAAACAACTCCGGATGGGTTGTTTGGAGAGTTGATCAAGATTGCTTTGGTATGCTCATTGATCGTTTCTTCTAATTCTTCGAAATTAATCTGGAATGCTCTGGTATCTGCAGAAATGACCTTTAATCTGCATCCTGCTCCCTGTGCATATACTGCATATTCTGGGAAATGTGGTGCGAATGTGATAACTTCATCTTCTGGCCCATCAACTAATGTCTTAAAGCAAATACCAAGGGCTGCTGCCGCTCCGATCGTCATAAAAATATTCGCTGCTGTATAATTTGTATCAAATCTTTTATTTAAAGACTTGGCAATGTTTTCTCTTACTTCCAGTACTCCAGCATTGCTTGTATATCCATGAATATCCACTGGATCTGCTGTTTTTAACAGGCGAAGTGCTGTCTCATCAATTTCTTTTGGTGCTGGAACACTTGGATTCCCGATACTGAAATCAAATACATTTTCTGCTCCGACTTCTTTTGCTCTCTTCATTCCATATTCGAAAATATCACGGATAATAGAATGCTGTTTCGATAATTCTACTACTTCTTTTGATAACATGATCTGTCTCTTCCTTTCTTTGCCATTAGTTTTATTTTACAAAAAAATGCAGAAAATTACAACAACCCTCGCTGATTGCTGTAATTTTCACGTAATATCATTTGACGATCATTTTATTCATCTAATACATCTCTTAAGCTCTTTGTAAACTCATAAACCTTTTCAGGACTTTCTTTACCATATTGACTGATCAATTTGACAATCGCACTTCCGACAATGACACCATCACAGTATGTACTCATTTTCTTTGCCTGTTCTGGTCCTGAAATACCAAATCCCACTGCACAAGGAATTGTTGCATTCTTCTTGATCACACCGAAGAATTCATCAAAATCTGTTGTAAATTCACTTCTTGTTCCTGTAACTCCGATGGAGGATACACAGTATAAGAATCCTTCTGCTTCTTTTGCGATCATTGCGATACGGTCATGAGATGTCGGTGTTACAAGACTGATATTGTCAACCCCGTGAGCTGTTGCCACGCCCTGAATCTCGTCTTTTTCTTCGTATGGCATATCAGGCACGATGACGCCCTGAATCCCACATTTATTACAAAGATCAAAGAATCTTTCGGTTCCAAAACGATAGATCGTATTGAGATACATCATCATGACAAATGGTGTTTCTTTGATCTCTTCTCTTAATTCTTTTACCATCTGAAAGATTCCCTTTAGTGTTGTACCACCTGCAAGTGAATGCTGGCTGGCTTCCTGAATGACAACACCCTCAGCGATCGGATCTGAGAATGGAATACCGATCTCGATCACATCTGCTCCTGCTTTTACCATAGCTCTGATATTTTCTTTTGTTGTTTCGTACCCATAATCTCCAGATACGATGTAAGTTACTAATGCTTTTTGCCCATTCTTTTTTCTATTCTCAAATGTTTCTCTAATTTTCATCTAACTGCACTCCTCTATATCTTGCTACCTGATAAACGTCTTTGTCTCCACGACCGGACAGACAGATAACGACTGACTGGTCTTTACTCATTGTTGGGACGATTTCCATTGCTGCTGCAACTGCATGAGATGATTCGATCGCAGGGATCACTCCTTCTGTTTTGGATAAATATTCAAAGGCTTTGACTGCCTGTTCATCTGTGATACTCATATATTCTGCTCTTCCGATTTCATGAAGATGTGCATGTTCTGGTCCGATTCCCGGATAATCAAGTCCTGCTGAAATAGAGTATACAGGATCGATCTGGCCTTCTTCGTTCTGTAAGAACAAACTCTTCATTCCATGAAAAATACCTTTACTTCCTTTTGCGATCGTTGCTGCATGATCTAACGTATCAATCCCTCTTCCAGCTGCTTCTGCCCCGATCAGTCTGACACTTTCATCTGGGATAAAGTCATAAAACATTCCCATTGCATTCGATCCGCCTCCTACACAAGCAAATACAGCATCCGGAAGTTTTCCTTCGATTTCTTTCATCTGTTCTTTTGTCTCTTCTCCGATGATCTTCTGGAAATCACGAACCATCGTTGGATATGGATGAGGTCCCATAACAGAACCGATGCAGTAAAATGTTGTCTCAATATTTGTAGCCCAGTCTCTCATTGCCTCGTTAATAGCATCTTTTAAAGTTCTTGTTCCACTCTCTACAGCATGAACTTTCGCTCCAAGAAGTTCCATACGGTATGCATTCAGACTCTGGCGTTCCACGTCTTCTGCTCCCATATATACAACACATTCCATGTCAAATAATGCTGCAACAGTCGCTGTAGCAACTCCGTGCTGTCCTGCACCTGTCTCTGCGATGATTCTTTTTTTCCCCATTCTCTTTGCAAGTAAGATCTGACCTAATACATTGTTGATCTTATGGGCACCTGTATGGTTCAAATCTTCTCGTTTTAAATATACTTTTGCCCCTCCAAGATCTATACTTTTGCCCCTCCAAGATCTTTTGTCATCTTCTCTGCGTAGTATAAAAGAGATGGACGGTTTGCGTAATCTCTGTATAACTGACGTAATTGGGCTAAGAATTCTGGGTCATTTTTGTATGTTTCATAAGCCTCATTTAACTCGTTTACCGCGTTCATTACAATTTCTGGTACATACTGTCCACCGTACTCTCCAAATCTTCCTATTTTATTCATGTCTTCCTCCTGTTATCTGCATGATTTCTTTCATTTTTTTCAAATCTTTGTATCCATCCGTTTCGATTCCACTGGAAATGTCGATCCCGTATGGATGAACTTTTTTTGTGATTTCTTTTATATTTTTACTGTGAAGCCCGCCTGCAATGAAAAATGGTTTTCTGATTCCTTCTTTTGGAATCAGGTCGTAATTCATTACTTTTCCGGTACCTCCATACATATCTTTTCCTTCTGTAAATGTATCCAGTAACAGTTTATCAACTGGAAGCTGTTGGGCTTCCTTGATGTCTTTTGTATCTTTCACTCTGACCGCTTTCCAGATTTCTTTATCTGTCTGCTGTCTTAACTGTTCAATATAAATAACATCTTCATCGCCATGTAACTGGATCACATCTAATGGAACTTCATTGGCGATTTCTGTAACTTTCTCAATTGTTTCATTGACGAATACTCCGACACTTAAGATCTTTTGATCTAAGTTTTGATCAATTTCTCTTGCCTGCTGGCCTGTGACATAACGCTTGCTTTTTGAAAAAAAAATATATCCAATTGCATCTGGTTTTACTTCATTTGCATATGCGATATCTTCTTTTCTGCGCATGCCGCACATCTTCACTTTCAGACTTCGTTCTTTGATCTGATTTTGTATCATAGGCAGCTCCGTAACTGTTTCATTGTTTCTTTGATGTTATCGGATCTCATAAATGTTTCACCGATCAAAACTGCATCGGCTCCTTGCTCTTTGACATTTTTCATATCATTTTCATCCTTCATTCCACTTTCGGAAACTAATACTGCTTCGTATGGAATAAGTGGAGCAAGTTTACTTGTTGTATTTAGATCAACATCAAATGTTTTTAAATTTCGATTATTGATTCCGATAATATCGCATCCACATGCAACGACTTCAACGACTTTCTTTAATTCTTTTTCGTTATGAACTTCTACCAGACAATCAATCTCTAAGCTTTTTGCCAGATCATAAAATTCCTTTATCTTTTCTTCAGAAAGAATTGCTGCGATCAGAAGGATTGCATCGGCTCCTAAGACTTTTGCTTCATAAATCTGATATTCATCGAAAATAAAATCTTTTCTTAACATTGGGATATCTACCTTAGCTCTGATATCCGCAAAATATTTGCTGCCACCTTTAAAATAATGTTCTTCAGTCAAGCAGGAAATGGCTGCTGCCCCTGCATCTTCATAGGCAATGGCTATCTCTACTGGGCGAAAATCTTCTGCGATCACACCTTTGGATGGAGACGCTTTTTTAACTTCTGAGATCACGGATAATCCAGATTTCTTTAAGGCCTCTTTAAATCCATGATTTTTATTCTTAGAATTTAATGCCATCTCTTTCATATCCTGCGGCTCGATATTGTCTTTTTCTCTTTGTAATTGTTCTTTTCTTTTTTCTACGATATCATCTAAGATCATGTTCCACCTCATTTATTTTACATTTGTGTATGCAATAAACTGTTCTAATTTCTCATTTGCCTTTCCAGAATCGATCATCTCGGCTGCCAGTTTCACTCCATCTTTGATCGTCTCTGCTTTTCCGATCGTATAAAGGGCTGCTCCTGCATTTAATAAAACGATGTCTCGTTTTGCTCCCTGTTCTTTTCCAGTTAGGATATCTTTTGTAATGATCGCATTTTCATCTGCTGTTCCACCAACAATATCTTCTTTCTTGGCAAGTGTTAATCCTAATTCTTCTGGATCGATCGTATATTCTTTGATCTCATCTCCATTAATCTCACAGACACTTGTTGTGGATGAGATTGAGATTTCATCTAATCCGTCATCTCCATATACGATCAGGGCTCTTTTAACTCCAAGATTCTTCATAACATCTGCCATCGGACGAACCAGCTCTTTTTCATAAACACCGAGAACGATGTAGTTTGTCATTGCTGGGTTTGCTAAAGGTCCTAAGATATTAAATACAGATCTTACCCCAAGCTGTGCTCTGACTGGTCCGGCATATTTCATAGATCCGTGATGTGTCTGTGCAAATAAGAAGGCTGCTCCAACTTTATCCAAACATTTCTTGCTTTCTTCTGGTGTTAATCCGATTTTTGCTCCTAATGCTTCTAAGACATCGGCTGCACCACTTTTTGAGGATACACTTCTATTTCCATGTTTCGCAACTTTTGCTCCTGCTGCTGCAATGACAAATGCAGATGTTGTGGAAATATTAAAGCTGTTTGCAAGGTCTCCTCCAGTTCCTACGATATCGATCGCTTCTGTTTCTTCTGGCACGATCGCTGCTTTTGCTCTCATCACTTTGGCAAATCCTGTGATCTCTTCTGGTGTTTCATGATTCATACGAAGACCCGTCAGGAAACTTCCCATCTGAGCATCTGTCGCATTTCCAGACATGATGCAGTCCATGGCCTTATAAGCTTCTTCTTCTGTTAAATGATTTCCTTCCACGATCTTTGTTAAAAATGGTTTTAATGTTTCCTGATTGACTGCGCTCATAGTTTCCTCCTTTTTAAAATCTCCAAGTCTGATTCCTGCGATGTTTGTTAAAAAGTTTTCTAAGATCCTCATTCCCATTTCAGTTAAGATTGATTCTGGATGGAACTGAATTCCATAGACTGCATATTCTTTATGACATACTGCCATGATCTGTCCTTTTTCATCTCTTCCAATAACTTTTAAATCTTCTGGAAATGTCTCATCGTCGATGATCAGTGAATGATATCTTGCTGCATATATTTTATCTTCTAATCCTTCAAATAAAGGATTCTTGTTATTGATTGTGATCTCACTCATTTTTCCATGCATCAATTCTTTTGCTGGAACGACTTTTCCGCCATATACTTCTCCGATCGCCTGATGTCCCAGACAGATTCCCAAGACTGGAATTTCTTTTCCGAATGTTTTAATTGCTTCTTTTGAAATCCCTGCACTGTCTGGATATCCAGGTCCTGGTGAGATAACAAGTGCTTCTAGATTTTGTAAGTTTCTGATCTCATCAATCGTTATTTCATCGTTTCTTACAACCTGAATCTGTGGATACAAAGATCCAATGTACTGATATACGTTATAGGTAAATGAATCGTAATTATCTATCATTAAAATCATAACCTTGCTGCCTCCTTCACTGCATTTACAACGGCTAATGCTTTATTCTTTGTCTCCATAAATTCTTTCTCTGGAACAGAGTCATTGACGATTCCTGCTCCTGCCTGCACATATCCTTTTCCATCTTTAAATACGACGGTCCGGATTGCAATACAGGTATCAATATTTCCATCAAATCCAAGATATCCAACGGTTCCACCGTAAACACCTCGTTTTTTATTTTCCAGCTCATCAATGATCTCCATGGCCCTTACTTTTGGTGCTCCGGATAATGTTCCTGCCGGAAGAACACTCATCAGTGCGTTGATCGGATTTTCATCATCTCTTAATTCTCCCTGTACATCACTGACTAAATGTGTAACTTTGGAATATTTTTCAACGGTCATAAAGTTTTTTACTTCTACAGTTCCAAACTTACTGACTTTTCCGACATCATTTCTTCCAAGATCAACTAACATCGTATGTTCTGCTCTTTCCTTTGGATCATTGACTAACTGTCTTACCAACATATCATCTTCTTCTTTTGTCTTTCCTCTTGGAACCGTTCCTGCGATCGGTTTGGTTGCTACAATTCCATTTAAGACACTGACTAACTTCTCTGGTGAAGCTCCAACCACCTGATAGTCAATGAAATCAAAGAAGTAAAGGTATGGAGATGGGTTTAATGTTCTTAAGCATCGATAGACATCAAATGGATCAACATCTGTCTCTACCTCAAATCTCTGGGATAAGACCACCTGGAAAATGTCACCGTCTTTGATATATTCTTTAGCTTTCTTTACGTTCGCTTCATATTGTTCTTTTGTAAGATTCGATGTTACTTCTGTCTTCACAGGTGTAAATCTATCTTTGGAAAGTGATACCGGACGTTCCATCTTGTGAAGGATCAATTCTGCTTTATCTTCTAATTCTTCATATTTTTGTTTGATATTATCACCTTTGTGGATGTTCTGGATGATCACAGCTTTGTTTGCTAAATGATCGAATGCGATGATCTCATCGTACATGCATAAGTGGCATTCTGGCATCTTCAGATCATCTTCTGGTACATTTGTTAATTTCTTTTCCAC
>PVMN01002422.1_pt1 | contig 19270 bp, 20 predicted proteins | sample 1853401 | NCBI WGS metagenome assembly PVMN01 (sample SAMN08533510, study PRJNA380276) | Human gut metagenome, whole genome shotgun sequencing project.
CAGGACGGATGGCAACTCGAATGGGCGATGCGTACCGCGACCCGCATTCCATGCGGTGCCTGACGGCACCTATGATTCGCTCGCCAAGGCTCGCTCGATGGATAGATTTTCAGGATCAAAACGACTAAAAGGAGACGACAAATGACAATGACTAAATTCTCCCGCATCAACAAGCAGCGCGAGGAAATCACCATGCGCGTTCTGGAGGACATGGAGAAAGGCGGTAACGAGTGGAAGAAACCGTGGGTAGAGGCCTCCCCTCTCCCACCGCATAACCCGGTCTCCGGTACCCAATACAGCGGACGCAACTTCCTCTACACATATGTCTACGGCATGATGCGAGGTTATGCCGACCCGCGTTGGGCTACCGAGAAGCAGATCAAGGAAATGGGCTGGAAAATCCCAGAGAACCTGCAGAACGGACGCGGGGGCATCAATGACGAACTCGGCGTAGGCATCGAGCACTGGGGCATGTACGCCTACATTCCGCGCGTCAAGAAAGACGGAACGCCGCTTACCGACAAAGGGGGCACGCAGAAGTTCACCAGGGTCCGCGCCGTCAAAGAGAACGGCATCTGGGGACGCTACCGTAAAGGCGATAACGGAAAATATGAATTCGAGCAGCTGCCGAGTGGCGTCCATCCGCACCCGGAATGCGACCGCTACTTCAAGGTCTTCAACCTCTCACTTATCGAGGGCGTCCCGCCGCTTCCCGTTCCCGACCTCGCGCCGAATGACGATATCGAAGTCGGACTCCTTGCCGACGATGTGATCGCGTCGAGTAGGTGCGAGGTGTTCGAGGGGAGCACCGACGGCGCCTACTACAACTTCGCCAATGACAAGATTTCGGTTCCGTCCCGCGAGGCGTTCAACAGCAATTCCTCGTTTCTCGCCTCACTGCTCCATGAGATGGGCCATTCTACAGCGCCCGCACTTGACCGTCAGATGACGGGTGACATGCGCAGCAAGGAATATGCACACGAGGAGATCGTCGCTGAGCTAAGCAGCATCTTCAGCTCCGTCGATCTTGCCGTCAAGGCAGAGACCGACCCCGAGGCCGCCGGTTATGGCGAGCATGTCGCCTACCTCGAGTTCTGGAAGGGGCGTCTCGACAGCGTGGCCGGCACGGACGAATATGAGGCGACCAAGGAAGAACTCTGTGACGATTTCTTCGCCGCCGCTTCCCAGGCATCGCAGGCGACCGACTTCATCATCGACCGCTACGAGCAGGAAGTCGGGCATCCGGCAGCCGGCAAGGAGATCGTGCAGAAGCTCGATATGCCCGAAAAGACGGAACAGGAAGATCGCGCCGGCCGCAGTCTCTCGCACAAGAAGGAAACGGCTCGCGACGCGTCTGCCCACATGCAGAGCGACCGCGCAGACCTTGTGAACATGCGCGATGAAAATGCCATATGTTCAAGTTCTGATGGTACTTCTAAACAAGAAATCAAAATATATTGGAATTTTTAAAACATCCTATGAGAAATCCTGCCCGCATCGGTCATTTCCGGTGCAAATCTCTTCTCAAGTCGAGTGGAGCAGACACAACTGCCGCGAAGAGACAGGCAATCCTGGATCTGAATACGGAAGAACAGGATGACTAAGAATTTATCTTGTCGGTACATTTGTGCTGATGTATAATAAATCAGGACTAAAACTCAGGTAGTTCCCCCGAACAATTGAAGTTCGGCCCGACGCCAGAGTTTTAGTCCTTTTTTTATCCTTGTATATTCTTTTTTTGCTCTATATTACAGGCTTCCAATAAACCGTTCAAATGCTGCCCTGCCTTCTTCTGTCTGCTTATAAACACCGGCATCTTCCAGCACCTGGTTAAACACCTGTCCGATTTCCTCATGGAGAATGTCCATGATATTTTCTTTCGTAATGTCTGTATATTTTGGAAGGAATTCTTCTACCCAGTCTGCATGCTTTTCAAGCACTTCATTGCTGCGGATGTCCTTTCCTTCAAGGATTGCATCTGCAAGCTGTTCCATCTCACTTTTCAGTCTTGACGGCAGCACTGCAAGTCCCATCACCTCGATCAGACCAATATTCTCTTTCTTGATGTGATGTAATTTTGCATGCGGATGGTAAACGCCAAGCGGATGTTCTTCTGTCGTAATATTATTTCTGAGAACAAGATCCAGCTCAAAATACCCATCCCTGATTCTGGCGATCGGAGTGATCGTGTTGTGCGGTTCTCCGTTCGTCTCGGCAAAGATAAATGCTGCTTCGTCTGTATAAGATCTCCAACACATTAAAATATGGTCAGCTGCGCTGGTCAGACGTTCTTTGTCTTTGCACTGCAGACGGATAACAGACATTGGCCATTTTACCATTCCGGCGCGCACATCTTCATACCCCGGAATCACATATTCTTTAATAACCGGAGCTTTTGCCATTGCAAATTCATGATTTCCACCCTGGAAATGATCATGGCTTAGGATCGATCCTCCTACGATCGGAAGATCTGCATTGGAACCAACAAAATAGTGTGGAAACTGGCTGACAAAATCCAACAGCTTTGCAAAGGTTGCACGCTCAATTTTCATCGGCACATGCTCTCCGTTGAAAACGATGCAGTGTTCATTGTAATATACATACGGTGAATACTGGAATCCCCAGTCTTTTCCATCGATCCTGACCGGAATGATCCGGTGATTCTGTCTTGCCGGATGATTGACGCGACCGGCGTAGCCTTCATTTTCCTTACACAGCTGGCATTTCGGATAACCACTCTGTGTAGCATTTTTTGCTGCCGCGATCGCTTTCGGATCTTTTTCCGGTTTGGACAGATTGATGGTGATCTCCATCTCCCCATATGGTGTCTCTGTGATCCATTTCTGATCCTTTTTAATCCGGTATCTGCGGATATAATCGCTGTCCTGACTAAGCTTGTAAAAATAATCGGTCGCCTTTTTCGGTCCTTCCTGATACAGTTCATAGAATTTATGGCTTACCATGCTCGGCAGCGGGACCAGTTTTCCCATGATTTTTGTATCAAACAGATCCCGGTACACGATTGAATCTGCAATCAGTTCTTTTTCCACTGCATAATCTGTAATCTCCTTCAGAATCTGTTCCAGCTCCTCTGCACCCCTGCTTCCTGGTGTCTCCTCGTAAGACTCCAGACCAAGTGCCTCTAAAATCTGATTGGTAACAAATATTTTATCTTCCGGTGCTACAAGCCCCGTATCTAATCCATACTGTACCAGTTCTGTAATTGACTGATCGATCATTTTTCTTCCTCCAAATCTTTTTGCTCGTCTTATATCCATCCATTTTCAATGCGGCACATTTTTACACCGAATCCTTTATTTATTCAGATAGCAAACTAAAATCTGTATTTATGTCTAACCTTGACAGCTAGCATATTTTCGTTTACGCGATTACTTTCATTCCGCCATATTTACGAACCTTTAATACGTGGCAGGATCCTTCTCCAAATACTGCATCCAATGCTTTTCTGTACTCTTCTACAAAATCATTCTTCACAAATGCCTGAATGGTTCCGGCAAATCCGCCTCCATGCACACGGCATACTCCATGGTTTCCGAGTACATTTTCGCTGACTGCAAGGGCAATGGATACTGCCTGGTTCTGCACGTCACGGTTAGTATATACATTCTGAAGATATTTGAAAGAGGAATCTCCGGATGCTTTGATCATATTAAGGAAATCTTCAAATCTTCCTTCGCGAAGGGATGCAACCTGTGCTGCAACTCTCGCATTATCACCGAAGAAATGCATAGCCCGAAGCACCGGACGGTCTCCAAGCTTCTCGCGGAGTGCCGGGATCGCTGCAAAAAATTCTTTTTCATCTACGTCACGGAGAACTTCTTTTCCAAAATATGTTGCAATAGCTTTCATATCCGCCGGAATCTGTGCATAATCCGGTGTCAGATCCTGATGAGAACCTTTGGTATCTACGATGCACAGACTGCATGCATGATTTTCAAAATCTACATCTACTTTTTCTACAACCGGAGCCTTTGGATCTTTGAAATCAATGTGGATCAGTCCACCAACCGCGCAGGCTGTCTGGTCCATCAGACCACTTGGCTTTCCAAAGTAAACATTTTCAGAATACTGACCAATCTGTGCAATCTCTACCATGCTGATCTGCATATCGTTGTAAAGTCCGGAAACAATGGTTCCAATGATTGTTTCAAATGCAGCAGACGAGGAAAGTCCTGCTCCAATCAGCACATCACTTGTCACATAAGCATTGAATCCACCAATCTTGTATCCGCGTTCTTTCAGTCCTGCAAGTACGCCACGGATCAGTCCGATAGATGTCCCTTCTTCTTTGTCAACCTTTTCTACATCATTCGCATCGATAACGATCATATCATATCCTTCAGATACCACACGGACAGTCATATCTTCATTTTTATTTACAATTGCGATCGCATCCAGATTAATAGAGGTTGCAAGCACCATTCCGTGCTGATGATCTGTATGATTTCCACCAACTTCACTTCGTCCCGGTGCGCTGTATACTTCCACTTCTCTGTCCCCATACAATTTCTGATACTCTGCCATCGCTTTTACATAGCGTTCTTCCTGATGTGCAATCACACTTTCATCAATATAAATATCTTTTAATGTATCACGGTACACGCCCTGTTTCATTTCTTCCATAAGTTTTGTAAGCTGTTTCATCTTCATTTCCTCCAAATACATTTTCGATTCTGCTTTGATAATTGTATTATAAAATATATTTAGTAAATTTGCAATATATATTTACTAAATATTTCAATAAATTTACTAGTGAATTTTTGTACAGTTCTACATAATTCTTTCACTTTCCATTTTTTTACTCCTCTGTTATAATAGAAGAATCAGAAATTTTTTAACAAGGGGGCCGCTTATGGCAACAATCAAAGATATTGCTTCTGCTGCCGGTGTTTCTGCCGCAGCAGTTTCACGTATACTGAATAATGATGAGACGCTCAATGTCTCACCGGAAACCCGACAGAAAGTACTGGATACTGCAAGAGAGCTGCATTATGTAAAGCGCGGACGTCCTTCTGTCAAATCACTTTTTACCCTTGGGATCATTCAGTGGTTCTCTTCCCAGCAGGAACTGGAGGATAATTATTATCTTCTGATCCGTCAGGGAATTGAAGATTACTGCCTCTCACACAATATCCAGATCGTGCGTACCTACAAAAGCGACATCAATTACATGGACGTTCTGAAGGATGTAGACTGTCTGATCTGTATCGGCAAATTCAGTCAGGAGGAAATTTCTTATCTGTATGAGATGAATTCGTGCATCCTGTTCCTGGATATGCCGGTAAACGATGACCGGATTTCCACGATCATTCCGGATTTCGGCGAAGCAGTTACAGAAGCTCTGGATTATCTGACTGGGATCGGGCACCGGGAGATTGGTTTCTTTACCGGAAAAGAATATATCGGTGAAAATCATCTCTATCCGGATTACCGAAAAAAAGTCTTTATTGATTACTGTGATGCACACGATTTGATTTATGAGCCTTATATCCAGGAGGGTGTCTTCCAGATTTCTTCCGGTTATGAGATGGCATGCAATCTGATTAACGGCGGCAAGCTGCCGACGGCGATCTTTGCAGCAAGCGATCCGATCGCTTTTGGTGCGATCAAAGCCTTTACCGAACACGGGATCCGTGTTCCGGAGGATATTTCCATCGTAGGCTTTGATGATATCAATATGGCACAGTTTTCTGCTCCACCGCTGACAACGGTCAGTGCGCCAGCTTATCATATGGGAATGTACGGAGCTTCTATTCTGCAGCATCTCCTGAGGGAGCATCCAGGGCCTGCACTTAAGATCAAACTGCCGTGTAAGCTGGTTGTCCGGAATTCGTGTAAAGCGATTGAAAAATAGCTCCTTATCTGTCTAAATATACCAATGAATTTTATCTAACATCAAAAAGCTCCCATCCGGAGAAGAAATGAGTTATAATTAGCTCACATTTCTCCGGATGGGAGTTTTTTTATTAAGCAATTTATCAGAAAGCCTTTAGGACATCAAATAACTTTCTACCAGTCCTGCACTGCCTCTTGATAATAAGTCACATTTTCCTGTAAAATTTCTATTTTTCCATCTTTTACTTCCGCAATTGATACCGCACAGTTCTTATGTACCCCCTGCTGCCAGTACCCGGAAATCGGCAGACCTTTCATCAGGCTCAGAATCCCGCAAAGTGCTGCACCATGTGTGGATAAAAGTACATTTTTATCCTGAAGCTCTTCTTTCTGATAAAGCTCTTCCAGAAAATTATTCAGACGTGCCCGCACTTCTTCAAAGGATTCCCCTCCTTTTGGCGGCTGATACACTTCCGGTGCATTAAAAAAGTTGCGAAATCCCGGATCCGGAATATTCCATCCCTCTTCTCTGCAGCAAAGTCCCTCAAATTCTCCAAAGCTCATCTCCTGGATCCGCTTATCTGGAACAATCGGAACCTCCCTGTCCCCCAGGACGAGCCGTGCCGTCTCTGCCGCTCTTTTCAGCGGGCTTGTGTAACAGACCGCAAATGGAACATCTGCAAGTGCCGGAGCCGTCTCTTTTGCAAGTAGTTTTCCAAATTCATTCAGTGGAATATCCACCTGTCCCTGTAATTTTCTTTTTTTATTCCAGTCCGTCTCTCCATGACGGATCATATATATTTTCATCTCTTAGCTTCCTCCTGCTATCATTAAAAACACACGCATCCTCCGTGCCAGTCAGCATAGCGATTGGCACGGGAGTTAACAGTAACGATTATAGCACATTTTTCACCTTTCTTCCACCAAAAGGCTTGTTATTAAACTTTATGACAGTTATAATAAACGTAGTACAAAAAAGGAGATACTTGATTATGGAGAAAATTACCAGTTTCACAATAGACCATTTGAAGCTTGTTCCTGGGCTTTACGTCTCACGTAAGGATTGTGCCGGCGAACAGGTCATTACAACCTTTGATATCCGCATGACCAATCCGAATGAAGAACCGGTTATGAATACTGCAGAGGTTCACACCATCGAACATCTTGGTGCAACCTTCCTTCGTAACCACAGGGACTACGCATCAAAAACACTTTACTTCGGACCAATGGGATGCCGTACCGGCTTCTACCTTCTTCTTATAGGTGATTATGAATCAAAAGATATCGTTCCACTGATGAAAGAAATGTTTGCTTTTATCGCAGACTTCAATGGGGACGTACCGGGAGCTGCTGCAAAAGACTGCGGAAACTACCTGGACATGAACCTTCCGATGGCAAATTATATGGCAAAAAGATATCTGACTGAGGTTCTGGAAAATATTACAGAAAAACAGCTGGTTTATCCTGAATAAGCCTTACTATATGAACCTGAAAATGGGAGCCAAACATACCATCCATTGATTTTCTTCAAATGTTCCTGTATGTTTGCTCCCATTCCTGTTTTCAATCAAAACTCTCTATGATACACTTCTGGAATTTCTACCAGAACCTCTCTTCCGTTGTAACATAATCTGCCGGAAGATCAAATTCTTCGGTCTCAATTTCTTCTACGATCTGCATTTCATAAGCAGCTGCGATCCGGCAGATATCTTTCCGTTTTTCAAAATAACGATCATAAAATCCACCGCCATAACCGACACGGTTCTTTTTTTCATCAAAAACACTTCCCGGCAGGATTGCCAGTGTAGTCTGCCCTTCTCCGGCTTCATAAACAGGGCATTCTTTTTTCGGCTCCAGGATGCCATAAGCCCCCTTTTCCAGATCCTCAAAAGAATATATCTGATAAAACTCCATCTCTTTTCCCGCTACCCGTGGCACATAGACCTTTTTTCCAAGCTCCCATGCCTTCTCGATCAGTGTTCCGGTTGCCACCTCTCCACGAAAATCAATATACGCAAGAAGGTTGTCTGCATTTTTAAATGTCTCTGTCTCTTCAATGCGTCTTATGATCCGCAGGCTCTTCTCCCGAACCTCTTCTTTTGGAAGTGCCTGTCTCATTTTCAGAATTTTTGCCCTAATTTCCTTTTTTCTGTCCATATTTCTCACCCAGATTTGTAATGGATCCATCCTTCTCCTTGATTGAAATGTTATTAAGTTGTCCACGAAGATTTCTTTTGAATGCATCTACATATTCCCGTCTGAGAATCTGCTGTTCTTTTTTCTCTTCCTCTGTCAGTCCTTCTGCTTTTGATTTTCTATATAATTCATTAATGCGTTCAATTTTTGCTGTCTCCATTTTTCTTTTGTCCCTTCTTTGTTTTTCTATATAATAATGTTATCTTTTTAATCAGCTGGAATAATTTTCCAGGAACCCATAAAGCTTGTCTTTTCCCTCTAACCGCTTTCCCTCCCGGATCTCATTCTGCAGTTCTTCCGGAAGCTCTTCGACACGGATATTCGTATATTCATAAATACTTGTCTGGTCGTCCAGATAAACAATCACATATCCGTTTCGGTTTTGCAGATAATACACCCCTTCTTTGTGTGCGCCACCCTGAGTGCTGACTGTCTGTTCTGTTTCCTGCTGCTCCGTCTGTTCTGTCCTTGCAATTTCTTTCCTGTAATTATAATCTGCATAATATGCATAAGATAAGATCGCAAGAATCAGAAGAGTCCCCGTTAAAAGACCAATATGATATCTTGTTTCCATAAGGAACACTCCTTTTTCTACAAGTATTGGTCTGCTTGGAGGATTTTATTCATTGTGGGGGAATTTTTAGGTTGTGATATCAAATCATCCACAGCTTAGTAATATCTGCGTTCTTTTAATAAATGGCATTTTTTGCAGACTATTACAATTTGGTGACCTTTTGGGAGACCGAGGAGTTCTTTTTCGGACATGCCACCCATTTTAAGGAGAACGACTGCGTATACCGCTACTGCCACGATGAGGGCGATCAGGGTTGCGATTCTTCCTCCGATGAAGGTGTCAAGTACGAAATGCACTGCCCATGCCAAAATTGCCATAACAGCTCCGGCGATAGACGGAATGACAAAAGTCTTACGGCTCTCCTGAAGATATCCACATGCTTCACGGATATCATGTGCATTCATGATACACATGCATAAAGAGAACACAATCTTACTTCCAATCAGTGCATAAATGCCCCATTTGAACATAACAAGCATAATAAACAGAGATACAATATGTAGTATCAGGGATACCATTGCATTTTTTACCGGTTCCATCATACGGTCCAGACCTTGAAGCACTGTATTCGTAACGGTTGAAAGTGAATAAAATACCAGAGAAATCGCTCCGATCTTCAGCATAATTCCCTGTGTTACATTATCTACATTCGGCCACAGGAAATCCATGATCGGCTGACCAAGTGCAAAAAATCCGAACGCGCTTGGAATCGCGATCAGCATCGTATAACGGATAACCGTGTAAATCCGGTTATGTAACAGTCTTCTGTCATGATTCTCTGCCTCGCTTACAAGCCCCGGGATCACAGATGATCCCAATGCACTCGCAACGGCAAGCGGTACGTTGAACAGGGTATAATACTGTCCTAATTTACCAAGAAGCTCTGCACAGACCGCCTCACTGGTTCCCTGTGCGCCCATGATCTTATTGAACATAGCACTGTCAATAACATTTGCACTGTTATAAATCGTTGTACTTAAAATGATCGGTGCGATCGTCAGAATCAGGATCTTGAAAATCGCACGGTAATCATCCAGTTCTTTCGAGGTATCCCGCTTCATCTGCCGCATCATCGGCTTGCGGAATGCCACATAGCAGAACAGTAAGAACAGCAGACCGATCAGAGCACCGGCTACTGTACCAAGTGTACCTCCTGCTGCGGAATAGGCTGGTCCCAAAAGGTTATTCCCCTGCACCTTAGCCATCTGTTTTCCATTTTCCAGAAGAACGGCTGCACTTACAACGCTGACAATCGCATTGAGAAGCTGTTCAATGATCTGCGAAATTGCAGTCGGGATCATCGTTCCCATCCCCTGGAAATAGCCACGAAAAACTGCCATAATCGCACAGATCAGAAGTCCGGGAGCAAGCACCTTCAAAGAATAGCAGCTCATTTTGGCTCCCATCAGATATTCTGCGATCGCCTCTGCTCCAAAAAATACGATCACCATGATCGTGACACCAGATAGCGTAGCTATGATCAGTGATGCCTTCAATACCCTGAATGCATTTTTCCGCTCTCCTGCCGCCATTTTGAGAGACACCAGCTTTGATACCGCAACCGGCAGACTGTAAGACGAAATGATCAGAGCAATAGAATACACCTGAAATGCCATATCATAATAGCCCTGTCCTTTAAGCCCCATAATATTGAGCATCGGGATCCGGTATACTGCCCCGATGATCTTTGTGATAATGCCGGCTGCCGCAAGGATGCTTCCCTGCATCAGAAAACTGCCGCCCTTTGATTTTTTCTTTTTACCCATACGTTAAAACCTCATACTTTTATCTATCTTGTAATTCCCAGTATCTCCAGAACTTCCCGCTGTTTCTTTTCCATCACGAGCCGTTCTTCATCTTCCATATGGTCATAACCTAACAAGTGCAACATACTGTGCGCAATAAGGAAAGCAAATTCACGTTCTACCGAATGGCCATATTCTTCTGCCTGTTCCTTTGCGCGCTCTTTGGAAATCACAATATTGCCGAGCATCAGTTCTCCGGTCTCCGGATCAAATGAACTGTCATCTGTATCCAGATATGCATAATCAGCCGGTGACGGGAATTCCGTCATCGGAAATGACAGGACATCGGTTGCACGGTCGATTCCGCGAAATTCCAGGTTCATCTGTCGGATCTCCTCATTCATCGTAAGAAGAAGTTCTACCTGCGCCTCGTATGGACACTTCTCATAATCCAGGACTGCATCTGCAACTTTTGTCGCCAGTTCTTCATAAGGCAGCTTTAAATCCAATGCTCCCTCATCCTCTAAAAATAGTCTCATCTTGTTCCTCGTTTCTTTCTGTCTCTAGTGTGGGATTTTTTCTGTTCCTGCTTTTGCTCGTATTCCTCGTACGCTTTAACAATCCGCTGTACCAGCGGATGTCTGACAACATCCCGGCTGGTCAGACGGCAAATCGAAATATCTTCCAGATTCTTGACTACACTCACTGCCACATCAAGTCCGGATGTCTGTCCTGCCGGAAGGTCTTTCTGTGTAGAGTCTCCGGTGATCACGACTTTGGATCCAAAACCAATACGTGTCAGGAACATCTTCATCTGCGCCGGTGTGGTATTCTGTGCCTCATCCAGAATAATAAAAGCGTTGTCAAGGGTTCTGCCTCGCATATAGGCAAGAGGCGCAACCTCGATCAGTCCTTTTTCTGAATTCTTGATAAAGCTTTCTGCTCCCATGATCTGATAGAGTGCATCATAAAGTGGTCTTAAATATGGATCGATCTTGCTCTGCAGATCTCCCGGCAAAAAGCCAAGCTTTTCTCCTGCTTCAATTGCCGGACGTGTCAGAATGATACGCCCCACTTCATTGCGTTTGAACGCCGTGATTGCCATTGCCATCGCCAGATAAGTTTTACCGGTTCCGGCAGGGCCAAGACCAAAGGTAATCATCTTTTCCCGGATCGCATCCACATATTTCTTCTGTCCGAGCGTCTTTGGTTTGATTGGCTTTCCCTGAAGTGTATGACAGATCAGGTCTTTATCAATTGTCAGAATGTCTTCCGCGCTGTCTTCCATCGTAAGGGACAGGGCATAGTCTACATTCTGCTCCTGGATCGTGTTCCCGCGCCTGGAAAGCTCGGTAAGCTGCGACAATACCTGCTGCGCCCTCTCTACATTCTTTTCTTCTCCAAGGACTTTCACCTTTCCATTTCGCGCGATCAGTGTAACATGTAAAGCTCTCTCAATTTTTTTTGCAAATATATCGAACTGGCCAAACACATTTTTTTCATGCTCAGCCGGTATATCTATCATGGTCTCAAGAATTCCCATAAATCAGTTTCCTTCCTGCTGTATATTTTCTGCATCTGCCTTCGGCAGTTCATGTACCGTTCCTTTTTGTACAATTCCGAACGGTCCGGATAAAACCAGTTTCCCCTTTGCCGAATACCGGTTCGTCTCCCTGTATATTTTAACATCATTCTCTGAAATTTGAACCCCTTTTTTCTCTAATCGGGCGCAAAACTTCTCAAAATTATAGGACAGAATTTCTCTTGCTTCCCTGTCTGTATAAGAAATCTCCTCTTTTCTGCTCTCTTTGCTCCGTTCAACTCTTACCGAGACCGGAAATGGAAAATGTCTCTCCAAATACAGGATATATCTGCAGGTCAGCGCATTATATTCCGGGTAAGGTAGCTCCCGCCTGCCAAAAAGATACAGCCTTCCCGGTGTTTCTATCCAGAACCTCCAGCTCTTCTTGCCGGTATCTTTCCATACCGGATGCAGCCTGTCAAGAATATCTGTATACGCAACCGTTGTCTGTGCAATTATGTCTGCATCCGATACCCGGTACTGGTATCCTGTCACCTCATCTGAATCATTCTTTACTTCCACACTTCCACTCACAAGGATCTCTCCTTTTTTTACCTCACTGCCTTCCCGGACAAGCGGATTCCCTTTTCGTGTAATGATCTTCTGAATGATCCCGTCCGCTTCTGCCACAATATCCATCGGCGCTTCCGCCTCAGCTTCTGTCTGCAGCTCCTTCCGGTCAGGATTCTCCCTGACTTTAATCTTCAGACAACTCCCATGAACATAGGCTGAAACCCAGATAATATCGTCGTATTCCATACGAATATCTTTTTCAATCCGGTCACAGTCTACATTCTTTTTTGCCATTCCACAGGCAATTCCCTTTTCTGTCAGAAAAGAAAGCAAAACCTCATCTGTCCTTGCAAGGTTTCCATCAATCTGAATCCTCCATATAAAAGAAGAAAGCAGAAAGATCAGACAGATTGCGATGACCGATCCTGTAAAAAAAAGCTTCCGTCCACGGTATTTATGTATAAAAAACGGGACTCCTCTTTTCTGGGTGATCCGTACCTTTGCCCTGCTCTTCCTGACCATTGGTCGCAGTCTGCGGAAATCCCGGACGCGGATATTCATCTCATATGCCCCTTTTGCCGGTCTCAGATTCCAGAGAAAAATCCCATGATAACAGCAAAGATTTAAAAAACGTTCCGGTGAATATCCTTCGACTCTGATGCGCAGGTATCCGGCAAGATTATTCAGAATATATCGCAGCATCTTCGTCATCCCTTCCTAAGAATACTCAATTTTCTCTACCTTTCCGGTAATCTTCATATCGGTTGTTGTATAGTAGTTGATCTCAAGTGATTTCCCTGTGATGCGAATCTGCCCGCTACGCACATTTATACGGATCAGCTGTTCGGTATATTCCAGAATTCCACGGTAATTCTCTATATTCACTTCATAATGCCCTGTAAGAGTCAGAATCGGGACACCCAGCACCACATCCTTCGGCAAATTTGCTGCATCTGCCATGCGATACCTTCGTGTCCCGTCTTCTTGTTCGGATCTCTGTCTCATATTGCCGCATATACCGTTTTGTTGACAGTGTATGCTTCAGAACCACATAATATTCCTATGCTGTATAATTGCTGAATTTTCCCGGGAGCAGTTTTCCCGCACATGCATGAATTTCGATCTGACCTTTTTCTCCGGCAATAAACTTTAATACCGTTGTCTCATCTGACAGTTCCGGTGTCGGTCTGCCAATCGTAAGCACATTCTTCTTTGCGTAAGTTGTAAAGGTATATTCACTGCCCGGCTGCAGAGAACAGATGGGTCTGCCATTTAAGAAAAATGCATCCTGCCCGCCGGTATAACCGCCCTCTTCTTCGATAATACGGATCGTTGCCGGAGTAAAAAGGCAATCCGGTTCCTGCTGTGTCTGTCCCCAGACATTCTGTTGATTATCCCAGCCGTTCTGATTCTGGTTCCATCCATTTTGCTGATTATTCCAACCGTTCTGATTCTGGTTCCATCCATTTTGCTGATTATCCCAGCCGTTCTGGCTCTGATTCCATCCACCTGACTGATTATTCCATCCATTTGGCTGGTCTTCTGGTCTGTAATTTCCCATCGGTGCTTTTTTTGCAACCCAGTAAGAAGTGAAACCGCCAATTGCAGCTCCGATAATTCCAAAAAAATATGCCCCGTAAAATGCATTATCACCTGCATTCAAAAGCTGCATCAGCCAGGCTCCGACAAAAGTACCGGTAAATTCAAGGCCAAACCACAATCCCAGTGTCAATGCACGATATTTTTTTGGATTCTGTCCTCTTTCTATCGCGTGCTTTCCATTCACACGCCAAAGCCATATAAGACAAATAATTTCTAACATTTGTTTTCCCTCTTTCGCGCTTCTATTTTGTTACATAAAAGTATTATATCTTCAATCGCAGCTGAAAACAATCCGTTATTCTGTGAAAACTTTATAAAATCGAACAGACTGACTCCTCCATGATCCGGATATACAAAAAAATCGATCCTACTTTTCCTGTGATTGTAAGATCGATTTTTCATTTCTTTGTTATACTTGAATTCTCGCGGCGGCATCCTGGCTGATAGCGAACCGCTTCTGGTCAGATGCTATAATCATCATACCACTGGCATCATTCTGTATCACATGGATTTCGCTGCCCTCTTTGATTTTGAATTCCTTTAATTTTTCCAGCACCTCCGGTACTCCGAACATCCATTTGATCGTGTACCATTTTCCCGGAACAGCTGTTGATAATGCCTGCATTTTTACACCTTCTTTTTTTCTCCTTTGACTTTACTACAGTATACTCGTTTTCATATTGGTTAGTCAACGGCAATGTTTTTTAGTTATTATATACACAATTCCATTCAATAGCCATATTTAACAATTATTTTCAGAATTCAACTTCTGTTTTATCACCCTCACTATAAGCTGGTTCTGGAAGAAAATCTGATCAAGGCAGACGAGCTGGATGAAGTTCTGGATGCTTATGCAATGACCGAACCTGAAGTCATACTCATAAAAGAAGCAATGTAACAAGACAAAAGCCCCAGGATCTATCAACTCATTACCCGTGATAAATCCTGGGACTTCCTTCATTTAAAATACCACCGTTTCACCTGTTCCAAGTGCATGTACCATTTCGCCAAGTTCTTTTTTCAGAATCCTGAATGCAATATTTCCGGTACAGTGACCGGTATAGATTTCCTCTACGCCAAGCCCTTTCAATTCCTGCGCAGTTTCTACAACCTCTTCCTCCGGTATGGCAAGTGTATCCATGCCCGAAAGCTTCATCATATGGAATCCACCGACAACCGCATAGACCTTTTGCCCGCCGAGTGCCATCTGCACTTCTCGCACAATATTGACAATTCCCCCATGGGAACAGCTATTAAATATCACCAGTCCTTTTCCCGTCTCAAAAACCACACTCTGCTCATGTGCAAAATCATCTGCAATAAACTCTTCACCGATTTTCCGGTACATGTGCGCCCTGCGTCCCATCTCATCCAGACCGCCGGTAAAATGCGGTACGACCCAGACGCCTTTTTCAACTTCACAGACTGCATTTAACGGACGGAACCGCTCTTTATAATTTTCCAGAAGATGCTGCGGAATTCCAATATATTTATCTTTTCCTTCTGTTCGGTAAAAACAGTTCTCAGCAGACGTCTCCTGCATATAGACCGCTGCTTTGTCATTCTCCTTAAAAAACTCCTCGAAACCGCCACTGTGGTCATAATGTGCATGGGATAAAAACGCCGTATCTACTTTCGAAAGATCAATCCCCAGCTCCTTTGCATTTTCTGCAAAGAGTGCTGTTGCGCCAGTATCCAGAAGGTACGTCTTTCCCTCATATTCGATATAAACCGACAGTCCATGTTCTGCACAAAGTCTGCATCTGGAACTGTTTTCTACTAATACTACCATCTTCATATGAATCAGCCTCTTTTCTATTTGTGATAGGGTTCTCCCGACATAATCCGGTATCCACGGTAAATTTGCTCTAGCAGGATTACACGCATCAGCTGGTGCGGAAATGTCATTTTTGAAAAACTAAGTGCATAATCCGATTTTTCCAGAACTGCCTTCCCGATCCCTATGGATCCGCCAATCACAAAAATAATGTGACTAGTTCCCTGAATGCCAAGTTTTTCAATTTTCTCTGAAAATTCTTCGGAGGTCAGCTGCTTTCCGCCTATCTCCAGTGTAATAAGATATGCATCCTCACGGATATATTTCAAAAGACGTTCGGCCTCTTTTTGCCGGATCATTTCCTCTGCATTTTCGCTGGCATTGTCCGGTGTCTTTTCATCCGCCACCTCAATGATCTCCAGCTTGCAGTAGCGGCTCAGTCTCTTCGTATATTCCGCGATCGCATCCCGCAGATACTTTTCTTTTATTTTTCCAACCGTCAGTACGGTTATCTTCATCCTGTTTTTTCCTCTCTTTCGCTGTATCAGTCTGTACAGTTATGCCCTTTCATACATATAAAGCTCATGCAGTGCTCTTGTTGCACAGATGTATTTTGCCTGCCCGGTCATCGGATTTTCTTTCTTCGGGAACACGCCGAATACCTGATCAAATTCCAGTCCCTTTGCCATATAGAAAGTCGTTACTGTCACGCCTTTTTCAAAGGTACTGCTGTCCCGGTCAATACAGTTTACCGGAAGTCCACGGTTTGAAAGCATCCTGGTCATTGTATACGCCTCGTCCATCGTCTCCGTCAGAACTGCGGCGGTCTCATATTTATCCATTCCGGCATCTGCCTCCCGAATAAGTTCATTTAACAGTTCCTCATCCGAATCAAATGTCTTTTCGGTCACTGGTTTGCCATGACGCTCCAGATATTCCAGATCCTTTTCCCCGGTAAATTTCGCTGCATACTCTGCGATTTCAATGGTATTCCGGTAACTTTTATTCATGATGATCTTGCGGATCGTACGTCCGAAAATCTTCGGCAGGAATGTCAGTACATCCTGCATCTGACTGTCCAGTGTCTGCGCCCGGTCGCCAAGGATCGTCATCCGGCAGGAAAACAGCCGGGACAGTACCACGTACTGCAAATATGAATAATCCTGCATCTCGTCGATCACCAGATGCTTGATATGCTTATGTCTGGTTCCTCCAAGCATCCGGTATTTGAGATAAAGTACCGGAAATACGTCTTCATACTGGAGCTTTCTGTTCTCATACGGAATTTTTGCCAGTGTCTCATACCCATTGTCTTCCAAAAACCAGTTATATATTTTGTAAATATCACGGGTGACATACATCCGGTTGAATTTCTCCCGGATCTCTTCTACCTCATCTTCCGGAAGATTCCGGTTATACAATGTCTCGTATTCATCCACCAGATATTCCATCACCGCATCCATTCTTGCAAGGATCGGAATATCCTGAAATTTGAAATAGAACAGATGGATCAGCTCCTCTTCGGTTTTTTCCAGAGTACGGATCTTAACCGGCTTAAAATCCATCAGCTGATCTTCCAGAACTGCCAGAAAGCCTTCCATCTCTCCGACAAATCCGGCAGACTGCTTCTTCAGATAGCTCTCCCGGATTCCCATCTCCGGAAAATGGATCAGCTTCTCCAGATAATCATAACGGTCCTCACAGTCCGATACGATTCCTTTCAATTCTCTGTACGCAAACAGATCAAAACTCATTTCCTGGATATTTTCTTCTCCAAGCTCTGGCAGAATGTGGGAAATATAATCCGCAAATACGCTGTTCGGTGAAAGGATCAGGATATCCGATGCTTTTAAATTTTTCCTGTCGTGATACAAAAGATATGCAATCCGGTGCAGTGCAACGGAGGTTTTCCCACTTCCTGCGGCTCCCTGAATGACCAGAACTTTGTCCTTTACATTCCGAATGATCTCATTCTGTTCTTTCTGGATAGTACGGACAATATTCTTCAGTTGTACATCCCCGTTACTTCCAAGCTCCTGTTTCAGGATCTCATCATCAATCTTGGTGTCACTTTCAAATGCATAAACCATCTTCCCTTTCTTGATCTTATACTGCCATTTGGAAGTAATCTCCCCTTCAATGGTTCCTCCCGGTGCTTCATAAGAAGCCTGTCCTCTGTCATAATCATAAAAAAGACCGCTCACTGGCGCCCTCCAGTCGTAGATCAGTGGCGTCATTCCTGCCTTAGGCGCAAAATTGCCGATTCCGATGTAAAAACTTTCGCTTTCTTCTTCCCCCTCAAAGAGAAAATCCACTCTTCCGAAATATGGGGAGTCGATCATTTTTTTAAGGCGCTGTTTTTTCATCAGACGTTCATTGTTCGCATTAACTTCTCCGAGAAGTGCCTGCTGATTATCATAATTTTCATAACCATACTCATCCATCTCCGTATAGTTTTCCCAATAATAATCATGCATGCTCTCAATCTGTTTTTCTCCTTCAAGAAACAATGCGTTGATCTCGGTAATGCGTGTCTTCAGTTTCTCTTCAACCTCTTCCAGAAACCGAATCTCACTGTTCATTACGTCGTTATTACTCATATTCAAACCCTCTCATGATTACATCTTCCGATGATTTGTGCAATCTCTTCCGGCATCTTTGCAATATAATCTGCACCGGCGCTTTGAAGCTCCGCAAGATCTCCGTATCCATACAGGACACCGATCACCTGGATCCCATTCTCTTTTGCACCGTAGATATCATTATTTCTGTCACCGACCATAACGACCTGATCGTAATTCTCCCTTTCCACGCCCAGGTTATCCAACGCATACCGGATCACATCCGCCTTCCGGATCAGAGAACCATCCATCGTAGTCCCGTAAATCCCTGCAAAATATTTTGCAAAGTCAAATTTGTCTGCAATCCTTTTTGCATACTCTTCCGGTTTGGAAGTCGCCACTGCAAGTATATATCCTTCATTTTTCAAGGATTCCAGCGTCTCCGCAAGCCCTTCATACACCGAATTCTCAAAAATGCCTTTCACCGCATAATATTCCCGGTAATACTTTACTCCAAGCAGTGCCTCTTCCTCAGACATCCCATAATATTTCTCCATTGATTCCGTCAACGGCGGTCCGATAAATTTCTTTAAAGTATCCCGCTCACCAACCTCCCGGTTCATTTTATTCAGCGCATACTCCACCGAATTCATGATCCCCGGTCCCGATTCCGTAATCGTCCCATCCAAGTCAAATAAGATATATTTATACTTCATAATAACCCTCTTTCACAAAATAATACTTTTTTTATTGTACCATTTTTAACTCTTCTTGTCCAGAAACCCTAATCTCCAAACCTACTACAATATGTTTATGGTTAATATCCCTTACAGCCAGTAAGGAATTATCCATCTTGTTGCTTAA
>PVMN01002457.1_pt1 | contig 19015 bp, 20 predicted proteins | sample 1853401 | NCBI WGS metagenome assembly PVMN01 (sample SAMN08533510, study PRJNA380276) | Human gut metagenome, whole genome shotgun sequencing project.
GCTGCGGCCAGGGCAATCAGGGCGGTCAGGGTCATTGTTTTCACAGTCTTTTTTCTCATAATTGTTCTCCTCTTAAAAATGATGTGTTATAAGTGATCCCCGGCCGTTAATGGTCATCGGGTTTCTTTGCGGAACGGAAATTGACGATCAGAAGCAGGATGAGCACGGTCAGAAATATGACGGTGCTTAGGGCGTACATGGAAGGCCGTATTCCGCGTCTGACTTCGCTGTAAATCAGGGTGGAGAGGGTGTTGATGCCCGCTCCCTTTGTAAAGTGGGTGATGATGAAATCGTCCAGGGACATAGTGAAGGCCAGCAGGAAGCCGGACAGCACGCCGGGCATGATATCCGGGAACACTACCTTGAAAAACGCCCTCACCGGCGTGGCGCCCAGGTCCAGGGCCGCCTCATAGGTGGTGCGGTCCGTCTGTTTGAGCTTGGGCATGACGCTCAGGATCACATAGGGGATGTTGAAGGTAATGTGGGAGATCAGAACCGTCTGAAATCCCAGGGAGATGCCGAAGGCGATGAACGCCAGCATCAGGGAGATGCCCGTGACGATGTCCGCGTTCAGCATGGGAATATTGGTGATCCCCATGATCACGGTGCGGGGAAGCGCCCGCATGTTATTGATGGCCACGGAGGCCGCGGTGCCGATGATCGTGGCCGCCAGGGCGGACACAAATGCGATCAGCAGGGTGGTGTACAGCGCGCTCATAATGGGGCGGCTGTCAAACATCTGCACATACCAGTCCAGGGTGAACCCGCCCCACTGGGTTCTGGACTTGGAACGGTTGAAGGAGAGGACCATCATGGTAAAAATCGGAGCGTATAAAAAGACCAGGATGATCACCATATAAAAATCGGAAATGATTTTCCGCAGTGTCTGTGTGCCTTTTGTCATCAGAATGCCGTCCCCTCTCCGTTTTTATCGTATTTGGCGATCATCGCCATGCTGATCAGAATAAATACCATGAGCACCAGGGACAGGCCGCTGCCCAGATGCCAGTTGCTGCCCTTTGTGAACTCCTGCTCGATCACATTTCCGATCAGCAGGATCTTGCTGCCGCCGAGCAGATCGGAGATCACGAAGGTGGTCAGCGAGGGCACGAAAACCATGGTGATGCCGCTGATGATCCCGGGGATGCTTAAGGGCAGCCAGATGAAGAGCAGGGTCTGGAAGCTGTTTGCGCCTAAGTCCTTGGCGGCGTTAATGGTATTGTCGTCGATCTTGGAAAGCACATTGTAAATAGGCAGGACCATGAAGGGCAGGAAGTTGTACACCATACCCAGAATGATGGCCCAGGGCGTGTTGATCAGGGACTGCTTCGGCAGGTGAAGCCAGGTCAGGATCCCGTTGATCACGCCGTTTTTTTCCAATAACGTCTGCCAGGCCATGGTGCGCAGCAGGAAGTTCATCCACATGGGCAGCACGAAAATGAACACGGCGCTGGCGTGGTCCGCCGAGGCGATGGCCAGCACGTTCTGTAAGGTAAATGCGCCGGATTTGTCGGTGATGCCGTACCAGAAAATCAGCGCAAGGGGGATGAGGGTGAAACCCACCATCCAGAACAGGTAAGGCCCGGACAACAGCTTTTTGCCCAGAGCCGCGCGGTTTTCATTATTCATTGACTCCCAACGCCTCCTCGTCCTCAGAAGCAGGCTTATTCATGATCTGAATTTCAAAGGGCTCCACGTGGATGCCCACCTGCTGTCCAACCGGGAACATGTCGGTGGAGTGCACCAGCCATTCGAAGCCGTCCGGCGTGGTCACCTCCATCTCGTAGTGCACCCCTTTAAAGATCAGGTGGGTCACCACGCCCTGGAGCGTGCCGTCCTCGGGCGTCACCAGGTCGATGTCCTCGGGGCGGATCACCACGTCCACGGGTTTGTTGTTGCCGAAGCCCTTGTCCACGCAGACGAAGCGGGCTCCGAAGATTTCCACCAGCTCGTCGCGGATCATGGTGCCGGGCACGATGTTGCTCTCGCCGATGAAATCGGCCACAAAGGCGTTCTCTGGTTCGTTGTAGATCTGTTCCGGGGAACCCATCTGCTGGATGTAGCCCTGGTTCATGACCACGATGGTGTCGGACATGGTCAGCGCCTCCTCCTGGTCGTGGGTGACGTAGATGAAGGTGATGCCCAGTTCATTTTTCAGGCGGATCAGCTCGTACTGCATATCCTGGCGCAGCTTTAAGTCCAGCGCGCCCAGGGGTTCGTCCAGTAAGAGCACCCGGGGCTCGTTTACAATGGCGCGGGCGATGGCGATCCGCTGCTGCTGGCCTCCGGACAGGGAGGTGACGTCCCGCTTCTCATAGCCGGGCAGGTTCACCAGCTTCAGCGCGTATTTGATCTTGTCGTCGATATAGGATTTCGGTTTGTTTTTGATTTTCAGGCCAAAGGCGATGTTCTCCGCGATGTTCATGTGGGGGAACAGGGCGTATTTCTGGAACACGGTGTTGAGCTGGCGCTTGTGGGGCGGCAGCTTGGTGATGTCCTGGCCGTCGAAAATCACGCGCCCATTGTCCGGCGTCACAAAACCGCCCAGAATCCGCAGGGTGGTGGTCTTGCCGCAGCCGCTGGGGCCCAGAAGGGTTACAAAGCTGTTCTCCTTGATGGAGAGATTTAAATCATCCAATACCAGTTCTCCGTCAAAGCTTTTGGAAATGTTTTGTAAATCAATCAATGGCTGGCTCATTGCATTCTTCTCCTTATGGTAAATAAAATTAAAAGCTGGGGGGAGAACTCACCCACAGGATAACGGCGCCGCCTTTGCTGGTCAGATAGTGTTTTTTATCCGCCACAAAGTAGAAGGATTCCCCTTTTTTTGCCTTATATGTCTTGGCCCCCCGGTGAATGGAAACGCTTCCCTGGAGCACATAGCCGAACTCCTCGCCCTCGTGGGGATTGTCCGGGTAGGTGGAACCTCCGGCCTCCAGGGTCAGGAGAATGGGTTCCATCACATTTTTCTGGGCGTTGGGAATGATCCACTTGATTTCGTTGTGCAGCTCCGTGTCGATCTTCTCAAAGTAGTCCTGTTTGCTGAAAACGATCTGTTCCTCCTGGGTTTCATTGAAAAATTCTCCGATGGAGGTTCCCAGGCACTGCAGAATGTCCATCAGCGTGGCGATGGAGGGAGAGGTTAAGTCCCGCTCCAGCTGGGAGATGAAGCCCTTGGAGAGCTCGGTGCGGTCCGCCAGCTCCTCCTGGGTCAGCCCTTTTAGTATCCGCAGTTCCTTTAGTTTCGCGCCAATCTGCATATGGCACCTCCCGTTCTTTTTTCAGAGATAATATCCATAAAAGTATAATAAAAAACGCCTGGAAGTTTACAAATACTAACTGACGATAAAAATAACTAAAAAGTTTAGTAATAATAAACACATGCGAAGCTAATTATACCGCGTTTTACAGTTCTGTCAATACCTTTTTGGAACTTTCGGAGGGCCTGGCGCAAAATCATAACAGTTCCGACGGTTCATATTCCGGACCGGGCGTGCAAATACCCTAAAATAGGAATAGGAAACACTTTCTGGTTAACAAAAACTAAAAATTATGGTATGATTGTTTTAGTTTTTAAAAAGCATCATTCTGGGAGGTAAAAGCGCGATGAAAGGTAAATATATGGCATATGTAGGGTCCTACTCCTACACCGGGAAAGCAAAGGGAATCACGGTTTTTGATGTGGACGTGGAAGCGGGAACGTTCAAGGAACGGTGTGAGGTGGAGGTGGACAACTCCTCCTATGTGATCGCTTCCAGCGACGGAAAGACCCTCTACTCCATCGCGGACGAGGGCGTGGTGTCCTTCCGCATTCTGGAGAACGGCAGCCTCGCCAGGCTGAACAGCGCCTCCATCCGCGGCATGAGAGGCTGCCATCTGTGCACGGACAAGGAGGACAAGTATGTGTTCGTCTCCGGCTATCACGACGGCAAGACCACGGTGCTCAGCTTAAACCCGGACGGTTCGGTGGGCAATATTGTGGACGGCGTGTTCGACAAGGGCTACGGCAGCGTTGCGGAGCGCAACTTCCGCCCCCATGTGACCTGCACCAGGAGAACCCCGGACGGCCGCTTTGTCATGAGCGTGGACAACGGCATCGACCAGGTGAGAATCTACCGCTTCAACGAGCGGGACAACAAGCTGGTCCAGGTGGACGCGATCCGCTGCGATCTGGAGTCGGCTCCCAGGCATTTCCGGTTCAGCAACGACGGCCGCTTCATCTATCTGATGTACGAGCTGAAAAATGTCATCGATGTGTTCACCTACGAGACCGGCGAACGGTCCCCGGTGATTGAGAAGATTCAGACCATTTCTACCACCAGCACCCTGAACCCGGGCAATCTGACCGCAGCCTGCGCCATGAGGCTGTCCAGGGACGGAAAGTACATCTACTGCTCCAATGCCGGTGAGAATACGGTCAGCATCTACAGCAGGGATGAGCAGACCGGGCTTCTGACCATGATCTGCTGCCTGCCCATCAGCGGCAATTACCCCAAGGACGTTGCGATCTTCCCGGACGGACGGCACCTGGCTTCCGTGAACCACGACAGCGGCACCCTGACCTTCTTCAGCGTGGACTACGAAAAGGGCCTGCTGGTCATGAGCGGCAGGGCTGTCGAGGTCAACGAGCCCAACTGCTGCGCCATTGTAAAGATTGGATGATCCGCTGCGGGCGGATATAAGGACTGGGTGTAACTGTTCAGGACATCCGATGTGGAAATTGGTACAGAAAGCAGCTTACAAGCAAGCTTGACACTGCCTTCTGTACCAATTTCCACGCCGTCCTGAACTGTTACGCCAGAATATTAAGACATACAAGGAGTAAGACATGGCAGGTTCAACCTACGGAACCATATTTAAGATTATGACCTGGGGGGAGTCCCACGGAACCGGCATCGGCGTGGTGGTGGACGGCTGCCCGGCGGGGCTGGAGCTTGGCGAGGCGGATATCCAGGACTGGCTGGACCGCAGAAAGCCGGGGCAGAGCAAGTTTACCACAGCCCGGCAGGAGGGCGACCGGGTGGAGATCCTCTCCGGCGTATTCGAGGGGAAAACAACCGGAACGCCCATTGCCCTGGAGGTGCGCAACACGGACCAGCGCTCCCACGACTACGGGAATATCATGGATGTGTACCGTCCGGGACACGCGGACTATACCTTTGACCGGAAGTACGGATTCCGGGACTACCGGGGAGGCGGGCGCTCCTCGGGCCGTGAGACCATCGGCCGCGTGGCGGCGGGAGCCATCGCGGCCAAGGTGATGGAGAGTCTGGGAATCCGGATTCAGGCTTATACCAGGTCCATCGGCCCGGTGTCCATCTCTCCGGAGCGGTTCGCCCCGGAGGAAATGTGGAAGAACCGGCTGTACATGCCGGATGCAGAGGCCGCCAGGGCGGCGGAGGCTTATCTGGAGGAGTTGATGGCCCGCCGGGATTCCAGCGGAGGCGTGGTGGAGTGCCGGGTGACGGGGATTCCCGCGGGCGTCGGCGAGCCGGTGTTTGAGAAACTGGACGCCAATCTGGCAAAAGCCATTCTTTCCATCGGAGCGGTGAAGGGCTTTGAGATCGGGGACGGCTTTGCCGCCGCCGGGTCCACCGGTTCAGTCAACAACGACGCCTTCGGCCTGGAGCGCGGAGCGGTCTGCAAACGCACCAACCACTCCGGCGGGACCCTGGGCGGAATCAGCGACGGAAGCGATCTGGTATTCCTGGCTGCTTTCAAACCCACCCCCTCCATCGCCTCGCCCCAGCAGACCGTGAACCGGTCCGGCGAAGAGGTGGAGATCGAGATACACGGCAGGCACGATCCCATTATCGTCCCCAGGGCGGTGGTAGTGGTGGAAGCCATGACGGCGCTGACGGTGTGCGACCTGATGTTGGTGTCCATGACGTCGCGGCTGGACCGGGTACAGGAGTTTTTTGAAGATATGCGCTGAGGCAGCGGATATAAAGGGGAAATAAAATGAAGAAGGCGTTTCCTTTTTATAATTACAAATTATTGATTCGAATTTTGAGGGGGTGTCGCAAAATCATCAAAACAGATGATGGAGCGGCACCCTCACTCTGTATGGTTTGATACGATTCCTCAAGCTTCTCTAAACGCTTTTGGATTCGTACAGACGCTTGCTTCCCTTCGCTATGGTGCATTTTCTTTACAGGGGCGGTCGTACCGAATCATCGTTTGGAACCATCCCTTCCAATGGATCAATTCTCATAATTAATTATACTGCGGAAAGCGGACTCTTTGGGGCCCGCTTTCCTGTTTTTGACGCAAAAAAGGAGCTGCTGCTCCAGCAGATTATTTATCTACTTTTGCAATAGCCCCTTAAAATTTTGGCGTAATAGTTGGCTCTATGTTTTTTTGTGCGGGATTTGCCGTGCTCAGATCGTAAAGAGCTTCCCCAGTTCAGGCTGCTTCGTCCTGACTCCGCAGTGGCGCAGCGCGCTCCACAGCGTGGCCTGGTGGCTGGTGATGACCGGGAGGCCCAGATCCGTCTCCAGTGCGCCGACGAAGTCCAGGGTGTCCAAAGCCATACAGCTAAGGAAAAACACGTCGGCCCCTTTTAAATCCATGGCCTTGGAGTTTCGGTAGAGAAACGGCTTTTCCGCGTCGGGAATCCGGCGGCCTGGAACGCCGGACATGTCCATGCCGGCAATATTGGTCACATGAATTCCATTATTTTCTAAAAATTGCCGTTCTGCCTCGTTGGTGGCGTCGGGATAGGGGGTCAGTACGGCCACTGTTTTCGCCTCAAGGGCCCTTAACGCTTCCATCACGGCTGTGCTGGTGGTGAGGCCAGGGGAGCCGCTGGCGCTTTCGATCCGCTTGGCGCACTCCTGATCCCAGCCCATTCCCTTGATGAAGCTTCCGGACGTGCAGCCGAATACAATCAAATCCAGATTCTGCCCCTTGTATTTCGCCGCCGTGCTCTCCAGCTGATCGGTGAGGATTACCAGGCCCTCAGGGGTGGGGCCGGGGAACGGCATTTTCATGGACGAGAAGGAAACCCCTTCCGGTGCATGAATATGAAACGCGTGCTCGATGTTTTCGCCGGGCATGGGACTGATTAACCCGATTCGTGCCCTCCAACCATACATGATTACCACATCCTTTCTGTGTGCGATCCGGCGTGTGCGGAATTTGTAAGATGTTATCATTATACGGTTTTTTCGATACGAAAACATTGTGCATGGGAACATTATAATGAAAGGATAGGCGGCCGGTCGGTGTTTGTTTCAACATCCGTTATAGTGAAAAACTATTATGCCATTAAAAATGAATATTTCACATACAGATGCCCGGTTGGTATAGTTATAATATGCAAATTGCCAAAAAGGAGGATGGATATGAGTTTGAGACCGACCAGGGAAGAAATGATTAAAATGGCGGTGGAAACACGAAAACAGGTAACGTCCGCGGTAGTCTCCCGGGAGGAGATGGAACGTTATCCCGCCCGGGTTGCGCCCATGAGGATACCGGTCAGGGCAGGGGACTCACAGGCGTTTCTTGTAAGCGCACAGGGCGGTGAAGAACAGGCTCCGCTGGTGATCAATCTGCACGGAGGCGGATTTATCAAACAGCGCACGGAGAATGACGAACTGTTCTGCCGGAAGCTGGCGCTGGCAACCGGGTGTAAAATTCTGGATGTAGATTACCGCGTGGCGCCGGAGCATCCGTTTCCCGCAGGGCTTAATGAATGCTATGACGTAGCGGTCTGGGCCTGGAAGAATGGGGAACAGCTGGGGATTGACCGGGAAAAGATCATACTCTGCGGCCACAGTGCGGGCGGGAATTTTGTGGTGGGGATCAGCATGCTGCTCCATGAAAGCGGGATTTTTAAGCCGCTGGGGATTATCTCGGAGTACCCGCCGCTGGATTTGTCGGCCGATCCGGCGCAGAAGGAGCAGCGGGGACGCTCGATTCCGGCCGAGCGTGCCAGGCTCTATAATCTGTACTACTGTGAGGAGGAGCTGCAGAAACATCCGCTGGCCTCCCCTGTCATGGCTGGGGAGGAGCAGCTGAAGGATTTTCCCAGGGCGCTGTTTATCACAGCCGGAGAGGATTCTCTGTGCAATGAGGCGGAGGCATTTGCGCTCAAAGCGGCGCGGGCCGGAAATGAGGTGACGGTTAAACGGTTTGAGAAGGCCGGACACGGTTTTACAATCTACCGCATGCCGGGACATGAGGAGGCATTGAAACTGATTGAGCGGTTTATCCAACATCTTTTAATGGATTGCAAATGAAAAAATACGAGGGGGATTTACAATGAATCAATTAACGATCTGTCTGGTGATCTGTGTGCTGACGGTTATCAGCTACGCCTGGGGAAAATTGAAAATGGGCACCACAGCCCTGCTCAGCATGGTTGCCTTTGTGGTCACGGGCTGCATTGAGCCAAAGGCGGCGGTAGCCAATTTTTCCAACACAAATGCGGTGATGATGCTGTCCATGTTCGTGGTGGCGGCAGGCTTTAACCGCACTCAGTTTGTCAAAAAATGCGCCTCCAGCGTAAACCACATTGCGCGGGGGTCTCTGACCATGGTGATGCTTGGCTATGTGTTGATCACCATTATTCTGTGCCAGTTTATCCAGAGTTCTATGGTGGTGTTCGGGATAATGGCTCCCACCCTTGCGGCCAGCTGTGAGGAATTGAATATCAAGCCCTCAAAGGTCATGTTCCCGCTGGTGATTGTGTGTATCGCAACGATTTCCGTACTGCCCCTGGGCAGCGGTGCCACTGTTTTTGCAGAGCTGAACGGATATTTGCAGGCGAATGAGTATACAGTGTACACGGTGGGCCTGATGGACTCGATGAAGGCCAGGCTTCCGATGCTGATCGCGGTGGCGGTCTATGTGATTTTCTTCGCGGTTTGCGCCGGATGAACCCCAGGCAGCTTTGGGTGAACTCAGGGAAAAGAAGGTTACAAAGAGCGTATTGCCGCCCTTCCAGGAGAAGGCCGGATATCTCATTTTTATCCTGGTGACGCTGGGGCTGATTTTTCAGAAGGCCCTTGGCCTGGATATCTGGGTGATCAGCCTGACGGGAGCCGTGCTCATGGTGGTGACCGGCGTTCTCTCCGAACAGGAGGCGGTGGAGGCGGTTCCGTGGTGGATGGGCTTTCTGTTTATCGGCTCCCTGACCATGGGAGGCGCGCTGACAGCCACAGGGGCCGGGGAAGCGGTGGGAGGCGTGCTGGCCGGCGCCATCGGAATGCTGGGAAACAAGTACCTGATTGGACTGGTGTTTTTCATTGTTCCCTTTCTTCTCACCCAGGTGATGATGAACCGTTCCGTGATGACAATTTTTATCCCCATTGCGATCCTGGCGTGCAAGTCCATGGAAGCCAATCCCGTGGGGATCATTATTTTGGTACAGTGCGCATGCCTGAGTTCTTTTATGACGCCTATGGCCACGCCGGCGGGTATGATTTAAAAAGTCTGATCCGCCAGTCCCTTCTGCCGGCAGTGCTTCTCTGCACCGTCAATGTGGGATGGATCATGACCGTGTTTCCAATGTAAATTTCTGTAAAAAAGTGAGGTAAGAGATGGACTATTATGAGGAAGCTTTAAAGATACACGAGAAGGCGGGAGGAAAGCTGGAGATTGTCAGCAAGGTGCCGGTAAAGACCAGGGACGATATGAGCCTTGCCTACACTCCGGGCGTGGCCCGGCCCTGCATGGAGATCAGCAACGACGGGAGAGCGGCCTACCGGTATACGGCGAAACGGAATCTGGTGGCCGTGGTGTCCGACGGAACAGCGGTGCTGGGACTGGGGGACATCGGCGGACAGGCTTCCATGCCGGTAATGGAGGGAAAAGCGATCCTTTTTAAGAACTTCGGCGGCGTGGACGCGTTTCCAATCTGCCTGGACACAAAGGATACGGAAGAGATCATTCAGACCGTAAAAAATATCGCGCCCACCTTCGGCGGAATTAATCTGGAAGATATCTGCTCACCCAAGTGCTTTGAGATCGAAAAGCGCCTGGAGGAGGAGCTGGATATCCCGGTCTTTCACGACGACCAGCACGGAACGGCGATTGTGGTAACCGCGGCTCTCTACAACGCCCTCAAGGTGGTGGACAAAAAGATTAACCAGGTACGCGTGGTGCTGAGCGGGCCCGGGGCCGCCGGGACCGCCATTGTGAAAATGCTTTTTGCGGCCGGGGTCAGGCACATGATTGTTTGCGATGAGAACGGTATCCTTTACAGAGGGAAAGAAGGCCTGAAGGGTCATAAGGTCATGCTCAGCGAGACCACCAATGAGGAAATGCGCAAGGGATGGCTGGCGGACGCGGTTGTGGGAGCGGACGTATTTGTGGGGGTGTCCAAACCAGGAGTTCTGACAAAGGAAATGGTCCGGACCATGGGGCGCGATCCGATTGTGTTTGCCATGGCCAATCCGGTTCCGGAAATCATGTATGACGAGGCGGTGGAAGCCGGTGTGAAGGTTATGGGCACCGGGCGCTCCGACTTTCCAAATCAGATCAACAATGTGCTGGCCTTTCCGGGAATATTCCGGGGAGCGCTGGATGCCGGCGCCCGGGATATTAACTATGAGATGAAGGTGGCGGCGGCCAGCGCCATCGCCGAGCTGGTGGAACCGGAAAAACTGTGCCCGGAGTATGTGATCCCGTCGGTATTTGACGAGCGCGTCGCACCTCACGTGGCAAAAAGGGTGGCGGAAGCGGCGGTGCGGTCCGGTGCGGTAAGGGAGTAAGCGGAAAAAGGGGAGGGGCCGGTATCATGTCCCCGCCTGCTCCCTTAGAAACGCCAGCGTAGCTTCATTATAGGCAGGCAGCTGCTCCCACTGGTGCACATGTCCGCCGCCCCGGCAGAGGTAGAGACGCCTGCCGGGGATTCCCTCGTACAGCTCCATCGTTTTTTCCATGGTCACGAACAGGTCACAGTCCCCGGCGGCAATGAGCGCCGGGGCTTTTATTGCGTGCAATGGGCCGCTGGCGCAGCCTGCGGGCGATTGTTTTACCCAGATCCTGGGCGGTGTCGTGGCCCAGGCAGGCGTTGCACTGGGCCTTGTAGGCGCAGTGGGGCATGGGATAGGGGTAAGCCATATCCTGGCGCTCAGCGGCGCAGAGCTCCTGCTCCCGGGTATTCTGGAAGCTCTGGGAGAAGGTCATCCACTGGTTCATCCGCTTGAAGGTCACAGGGTCCAGCTGATCGATGCCGCTCTTTAAAACCCCGATGGCCCGCCGGAAGCTGGGGCTGACGCTGGCAAAGGTGCTGGTCAGAATCAGGGAGCGCCCAGGCCCATGATCAGAAGCAGCGGTTCCCCGCGGCTGGTGACCGTCACGTGAAAGTTCAGTCCGTTGACTGTTATATCTCTCTCAATCCGTTCTTCCATGGGTCAATCCCTTTCCTTTCGCGGAGTTTTTCCGTCGTAGAGCTTGCGCAGCACGGTACCGCAGGTCGGAAGCTCCCGCCTCATGCGCTCCAGCACCGGGGTATAGCCCAGGTCCGTGATGGGTAGATCGACGCGTACATTGTTTAAGGCGCTCAGGCACATACCTTCCAGAATCTCGAACCCGTGGCAGGCCGTGTCGATGTTGCAGGAGTGGACCGCCGAATCGTCCTCGATCCACCGGGCGAACTGGGTATAGTAGGGGGTCTGGATGGGCACCTGCTGGTGGTTGCGCCATCCCGGGTCCTTGCCGGTCACCAGGCGTCCGTCCGTTTCCCTGGTGCAGGCGCCCCAGAAGCCGTCGGTCTCCGCGTACATATAGCCGTCGGCGCCGTAAACAGTCAGGCGGTTGTCGCTGCTGGAAAATTCCGGCGGGTTGTGGGCTTCGCTCAGGTATCCGCACTCAATGTAGGCCCGGACGCCGTTTTCCAGCTCCATGGTGCCGAACAGGTAGTCCGGGGCCGGGTGGGAATCCTCCAGGGCGGCCGGACCGTGTATGTGCCCGGCTACCCATTTGGCGCGGTGTCCGCCGTTGATCCACAGGGTGTAGTCCACATAGTGGGTGCCAAGCTGGGAGAACCAGGCCTGGGTTTCCACGTGGATTTTGCGTATTTCTCCGATGACCCCGGCATCGATTTTCTCCTTCATCCGCTGGAACTGGGACAAATATTTCTGCTGGTGGCAGACCACGGCCTTGATGCCGTTCTCATGGCACAGACGCGCCATCTCCCGGGCCTCCTGCAAGGATTCTGCCATGGGCTTTTCCAGAGAAACAGCCTTCACACCGTATTTGATCCCCAACCGGATCAGGTTCAGGCGCATATCCGGGTAGGTAACGAAAACAAACACCTCCGGGCGCACGGTCTTTAACATCTCCTCCGCATCCAAAAAACGGGGAACCTGCTCCAGATGATATTCCGCCGCTACCCGGTCCATGGCGGCCTGGTCGATATCGCAGAGTCCCACTATCTCGTAATAATCGGGATTCTCCAAAAGCCCATGAATGTGGATTTTCCCACGCACGCCAAGTCCCATGACGGCAACTGTATGTCTGCTCATATGATTTTCTCCTTTATATTGATTCTGAACCGTGGAATTGTTTCATGTAAATTCCGTCCTGCCTCACAACGCCGTCCGAATCCAGGGCTGCGTCGGGGGATTCGTCCTCCACCATGATCCAGCCGCCGTAGCCGGTATCCTCCAGATAGCGCACGATGGCGGGGTAGTCGGTGACGCCTTTGCCCATGACCGTCCACCTGCCCTCGCCGTCCCGGTCCTTGAAATGTACGTGGCGGACTTTGTTCCGGCTCTCCTTCAGAATCTCCAGCGCATCCATCCCACCGTTTACAATATGCCCGATATCCGGCGCGTAGCCGATATTCGTCCGCTCCAGCAGATCCAGAAGGACCTTGTAGTCCTCCCGGGTACGAAACAGGGAATTCGGTGCGGAATTGGGATGATAACAGGTGATTATGCCCGCCTCAGCCGCTTGGTTTGCCACTGCGTCCATACAGGCGATCAGGCAGCGACGCCGCGCCTCAAGGACATCGCCGCTGCCCCGGGGATTGGCGCCCGCGTGGTGGGAAACCATCAGACGGGCAAATGGAAAATGCTTCAGAAACGCGATGGCCCGGTCCGTGAGCGCGGCCTCCTCCGGCCGGTCGAAGTAGGGGCCGAGCATGCAGATTTCCGCTTCCAGCCCCTGGAAACCGGCGGCCGCCGCAGTTTCAATGATGTGTGGCATTTGGCCTGCGTAGGCTTCCTGGTTCATTATCCAGGGGTAGGTCTGACGGCCGGACTGACACCCGGTTTGCCGTACAGGGCCCTGTGCACAGTGGCTCCGGAAACGCCTACCGCTTTGGCGATGGTGCTGATAGTAATATGTCCCTCCATATGGAGTCTCCCTGCAAAAATCTGGCGTAATTGATTTCGACCATATTATAACAACAACCGGGGGTGTGGTCAATGAAAATTGTGTATTTTGCATTAAATATGTGGTAAATATCTGTATTTTTACTACTTTTATTATATAATATGCACTATGGCAAAGTGCGTGAAATGTAGCAAAAATTTGTACAAAACAAAAAACAACATACCAATTTGTGTGAAACGGACATTAAAGGTATGATGAATTTATGGGATGATTGCGCGAATAATATACAAAAGACACGATAAAACAACTTAAAATACAGCTTAAATTAAAAAAATAGTTAAAAAGCTATTTACAAACATCATATGTTATGGTAGTATAAGGACAGATGAAATGAAAATGTACACAATAATCACTTGCAAATACCGACTGGAAACTAACAAAATGACGGCGGGGTTCACGCGGGAAGGGGGATCCGATGCGCAAAGATTTGAAAGAATTTCAGAATATTGATGTGCTTCCGATGGCCACGGCCCAGAAGGTCAAGACCATGATCATCCAGCGCCAGATGAAGCCGGGAGACAGGCTTCCGACGGAGAAGGAGCTGGCAGATCTGTTCGGGGTGAGCCGTTCCACGCTGCGGGAGGCGATGAAGTTCCTGAGAGCGGAGAACGTGGTTGTGATCCGCCAGGGAAGCGGAACCTTTGTCAGCGCGGGAACCGGAATCGGGGAGGACCCGCTGGGGCTGCATTTTACCAATCAGGAGAATCTGATTGAGAACCTGTTTGAGACGCGTATGCTGATCGAACCGCAGATCGCCGGGCTGGCCTGTCATAGGGCGACGCCCCAGGATATCAAGAACCTGGAGCGGCTGGTGGCGGAGATGGAACGCTGCGAGGTGAACAGCAAGGTCACGGCGGAGCTGGACGCCCAGTTCCACACCGGAGTGGCGGAGTGTACGCACAACGAAGTCCTGATCCGGGTGGTGCCGATCATTATCGAATCCATCCGAAGGAGTCATGTGGAGACGCACGACGATCTGGAGAGCTTTAAACGGGCCAAGCGCAGCCACATGGGAATCTGTAAAGCTATTGCCGCAGGAGACTTCGTGGAAGCTAAGTTTCAGGCCGAGCGGCATGTGTGGGAAACATTAAATGATGTAAGAGAAATGGAGGAACGAAAATGAAAAAAAGACTGTTTGCAAAGAAAACGCTGGCGATGACCATGGCGGCTCTGATGGCTGCGGGGATGCTGGCGGGCTGCTCCTCAGGCAGCAAGGAGACCACCGCGGCCCCGGCCGGCGACACTACCGCAGCTGCGGCTGACACAACAGCAGCGGGCGGGGACGCAGCTGCGGCGGAGGGAACCGGAGAGCCGGTTACCATCAAGTTCCGCTACTGGGCGGATAACACGGACTATTCCGCTCTGATGCAGGAGATCATTGCGAAGTTCAACGCTGAGAACGGCAAGGGAATCACCGTTGTGGGCGAGGAGAGCCCCTGGGACGGCGGCGCCTACTCCGAGAACCTGTTCAACGCCAAGATGGGCGGCGGCGACGTGGACTGCGCAACCTGGAAGCTGACTTCCACTCCCCTGTTTGTGAACAACGACCTGCTGGCCGATCTGACCCCCATGATCGACGGCTGGGACAAAAAGGACGACATCGACGAGAACATTTACGATATCATGAAGCAGGCCGGCGGCAGCAAGAGTATCTATGTGATGCCCTGGAACATTCAGGTACTGTATGTATACTACAGACCGTCCATTTTTGAGGCGGCCGGCGTGGAGGTTCCCAAGACCTACGAGGAGTTCCTCACCGCCATCGAGAAGTGCACCATGGATACCGACGGCGACGGCAAGACCGACGTTTACGGCTTCGGTATGAGAGGCGCCAAGGGCGGACAGGAGCCGTGGGGCAGCTTTGTATACGGCCGCGGCGGCAGCTTCGAGGATATGACCACCCCGGATGTCGTTCAGGGCATGCCGGATTTCATCGACATCTACACCAAGGGTTACGTGCCGCCGACGGCGACCAGCGACGGCTTCAACGAGATTATCGCCAACTTTAAGTCCGGCTTAACCGCCATGACGATCCATCACACCGGTTCCTCCGCCGACATGGAAGCGACCTTCGGCGACGACGTGTCCGCGTTCCCGTTCCCGGCAGGCAAGGGCCAATGGACCTCCATGGGCGACACCGAGACCGTTATCTTCGAGTCCTGCCAGAACAAGGAAGCCGCTTTTGAGTGGGTATCCTACCTGGCGGCGGGCGAAGGCCAGAAGATGTGGTGCGAGGGCACCGGCAACGTTCCGGTCAGCAAGACCGTGCAGGCGGGCGACTTCTTCCAGAGCAACCGTTTCATGAAGGCATCCATCGACGGACAGAGCTATGCGGGCATCCTGCCCATCCTGGACACCACAACCGAGTGGATTTCCACCCTGTGGCCCAACACCGTATCCCAGGCCCTGACCGGCAGCATCACCGCCGAGCAGTGCATGAAGACCCTTCAGGAGGGATTGTACCGATAACCGTAACTAACCGATGGGGTTGCAGCGAAAACTGCAGCCCCATAAATCAGAAGGGGGAGTTGATCAATGGTCAAGAAACGATCCATATGGCCATACCTGCTGGTTGCTCCGGCAGTTCTCATCATCTTATGCGTGGTGTTCATACCGGTCATCAACGCTATTTCCATGAGTTTCCAAAATTACGACCTGCGCAGACCGAAGGAGATTGCATTTAACGGAGTTGCCAACTACGCCAAGGCCTTCGGAGACCCATTGTTCTGGGGAGCGCTCTGGAGAACCATCGTGTGGGTGGTGGCAGGCGTTGGTTTTCAGTTTCTGTTCGGATTCATTCTCGCCCTTCTGCTGAACCAGAAGTTCGTGGGGCGCGGAATGGTGCGCGCGGTGAGCATGATACCCTGGGTGACCCCGGGCGTGCTGATCGGCCTGATGTGGCGCTGGATTTACGACGGCAACTTCGGCGTGCTGAACGACCTGCTGTTAAAGATTCACGCCATCGGGGATAAGATTCCGTTCCTGTCCCAGGTGGGAACCGCGTTCCCAAGCGTGATCGTGACCATCGTCTGGCAGGGCATTCCGTTCTTTGCACTCATGCTGCTGGCGGCTTTACAGGGCGTTTCCACGGAAATGTACGAGGCGGCCGACATCGACGGCGCGACGGCCTGGCAGAAGCTGATCTATGTGACGCTTCCGTCCATCAAGAACACGATTTTCGTCACCGGCCTGCTGCGGGTGATCTGGGTGGCCAACTCCGTGGATGTGATCTTCAACATGACGGAGGGCGGACCGGCCTACTCCACACAGACCTTGAGCGTTTACATTTTCAACAAGGGCAACGCGCTGGATCTGGGATACGCTTCGGCTATGGCGCTTCTGATGGCGGCGCTGCTGCTGGTGGTGGCCATTCCATATCTGAAAATGAATTTCCGGGAAGAGGGGTGAGAACATGAAAAAACAATCTAATGTAAAACGCTTTTTCATCGTATTCCTTCCGCTGATTCTGCTGATGGTATTTATCCTGTTCCCGTTCTACTGGACCTTTGTGACCTCTGTGAAGCCCCAGGATGAGCTTTACGGGGCGGTGGTTACATACTGGCCCAGCCATGTGACCTTTGAGGCCTACAGTAAGCTGTTTACCACCACGGTGAATTTCCTGGCGGCCATGAAGAACAGCTTTATCGTGGCCAGCTTTACCACCATCGTATCGCTGACGGCATCCACTTTGGCGGCCTACGCATTTTCCAGATACCAGTTCGCGGGAAGAAAGCTTCTCATGTGCACCTTCCTGTGCAACAACATGTTCCCGACGGTGCTGCTGCTGATTCCGCTGTACACCATCATGCGCAAGCTGGGACTGCTGTACACCCCCACTTCTCTGGTACTGTCCTACACCACCTTTACCATTCCGTTCTCCGTGTGGCTGCTTTTGGGCTTCTTAAACGACCTGCCCATGTCCCTGGAGGAGGCGGCCCTGGTGGACGGCTGCAACAGAGGCTCCGCGTTTGTGAAGATCATTCTTCCCATTTTGGGCCCCTGCCTGGTGGCAACCGGAGTTTACATCTTCATGACATCCTGGAACGAATATACCTTTGCGATGATGTTTACCAACACCGACACCCGCACCATTCCGGTGGCTTTAAAGAGCCTGATCGGCCAGCTGGGCGTTCAGTGGGATCTGCTGACCGCGGGCGGCATTATCACCATCATTCCGGTTTGTATCATGTTCTTCTTCGCGCAGAAGCGGCTGGTCGAGGGCCTGACCGCAGGCGCTGTGAAGGGTTAATCAATCAATCTGTCAGCCATCCCACCACAAGGTGAGTTGACGTCGATAAATGAGGAGGAAAACAATTATGCAGTATGATAAGAAAGCAAAAGAGTTGCGGGCAGAGATCCTGAAGATGCTCTACGCCTGCCAGTCCGGTCATCCCGGCGGGTCACTTTCCTGCGTGGAAATGCTGATGGCGCTGTACTACGAGGTGATGAAGGTGGATCCGAAGAACCCCAAGGATCCGGACCGCGACCGCTTCGTGCTGAGCAAAGGCCATGCCTGCCCCACCCTGTACGCGATTCTGGCCGACTTAGGCTTCTTCCCGAAGGAAGACCTGGCCAATCTGCGCCAGATTGACAGCCATTTGCAGGGCCACCCGGACTGCACCAAGACCCCGGGCGTGGACATGAACACCGGTTCCCTGGGACAGGGTGCTTCCCTGGCAATGGGTCTGGCTCTGGCCGCAAAGCATGCGAAGGCGGAGTACAAGGTATACGCGGTTCTGGGCGACGGCGAGTGCCAGGAAGGTCTGGTATGGGAGGCGGCCATGGCTGCGGCTCACTACAAGCTGGATAACCTGACCTTCATGCTGGATTACAATAAATTGCAGATCGACGGAAGCAACGACGAGGTTATGAGCCTTGGAAATATTGTGAAGAAGTTCGACGCCTTCGGTTTCGAGTGCTTCGAGGTGGACGGCCACGACATGGACGCCATCGTGGCGGCGCTCAAGGCCCCCGTGTCCGGAAAGCCGAAATTCATCTGCTGTAACACCGTCAAAGGCAAGGGCGTTTCCTTCATGGAAGACCAGTTCGGATGGCACGGCAGCCCCATGAACAAAGAACAGTTTGAGAAGGCGTTAAGCGAGCAGGAGGTGGAGTAAATGGGAAAGTCATTGAGAGTTGCTTATGGTGAGGCGCTGGTAAAATTAGGCGCTAAAAATGATAAAGTAGTGGTGCTGGACGCCGACCTGGCCCATGCCACCCAGACCTGTATGTTCAAGGATGTGTATCCGGACCGTCATTTCAACATGGGAATCGCGGAGGCCAACATGATGTGCGCGGCCGCGGGTTTTGCCCACACCGGTTACGTTCCCTTTGTGAGCACCTTCGCCCTGTTCGGCGCGGGCCGTGCGTTTGAGCAGATCCGCAATTCCATCTGCTATACCAACTGTAACGTGAAATTCGGGTTCTCCCACTCCGGCCTGTGCGTGGGCGAGGACGGCGGAAGCCACCAGTCCATCGAGGACATCGCGCTGATGAGAGAGCTGCCCCACATGACGATCTTCGTTCCCTGCGATCCCGCCGAGACCGAGAAGGCCGTGATGGCCGCCGCTGAGATCGACGGACCGGTTTATATCCGCGTGGCCAGACCTGTGTGCGACGACATCACCACGGCGGACACCCCCTTCATCCCCGGCAAGGCCAACGT
>PVMN01002492.1_pt1 | contig 18783 bp, 18 predicted proteins | sample 1853401 | NCBI WGS metagenome assembly PVMN01 (sample SAMN08533510, study PRJNA380276) | Human gut metagenome, whole genome shotgun sequencing project.
GGCTTATTTTTGTTCTCTGCCCTCAACATTGCACTTTCCTAATAGAAATAAAAATGAGCTTCCTGCTTTCCCATACTGATATCCGGCTTCATTTCGCGTTATTTCCGCACGGATTGACAGTTTTCTTTCCGCCGAGTTTCTGTTATCATGATGGAAAAGGATGTGGGAATCATGAATGGAGTCGCCGTGATCGGAACCTCAATGATCGATCTTGTCGTGATCGGCCGTCAGATTTTTGAAATGGAGCATTGCAACAAAGCCCAGATTGTGCGAAGCTTCGGTGGATCGATGCACAATGTCGCTTATAACTGCGGCTGTTTAGGACTGGAAACACATTTTGTCAGTAAATTCGGGCGTGATGATGCCGGACTGGCGATCGTAAACGAGCTGCAGAAAAAAACGTGTTTCGTTTACGGCCCGGTCGTCAACCAAAGCACACCGGTTTTCATTTCGGCTTCCGATTCGGAAAAAGGGCTGTACTTTTCATCCATCCAGCCGGAATTTCTCTTCCACGGTGAGCGGGAAGATCTTCCTTACTGCGTCCTCTCGGAATGTACCTGGGGAATCACCGATCAGACTGATCCCGTATTCTTAACGACGCTCTTAGCCAAAACGCCGCAGACGCATTGGATTTTCAGCGGTCAGATCCCGCCGGAGACCACGTTGGACAAATGGGAAGGAATCGTGCTCAACCGCGATGAAATGACAGCTTACGCCGGCTCAGGCCCGATGGCGCAGGCCGCGAAAACGCTGTTAAAAAAAGGCGTCAGCTGGATTATTATCACCTTGGATAAAGATGGCGCGCTGTTAATCACGCTGGACGGCATCCGCCCGTATCCGGCGGAGAAGGACGGCGATTATCCGCTGGGCTGCGGCGACGCGTTTTTAAGCGGACTGCTCTTAGGTCTGACGCAAGAGAAGCCGATTGAGCATTGTCTGCATCCGGCTTTAGCTGCGGCGGCGATCGTGCTGCAGGAACCCGCCGCCTTGTCAGAAAAGCTATGTCAGCTGAAACCCCGGACCACTTCCGAACCCCAGTAAATCAGGGATCAGCCAGCCAAAATGAGGATTAACCTAATTCAAATTTTTCAGAAAAAGAACCTTTGGCATTCTTTTTCTTTGCGAACAATATTTTCATCCTATTTTTAGGCAGTTATTTCTTATTTTCAGCAATATTCATAGTGCAGGGTTTTGTTGAACCGCGGATGCCCGTCCGGATAGAATCGACTTTTGGCCTTTTCAATTCGATTCAAGCAGACAGATTTTTGCCGTCTGTCGTAAAAGAAGGGCAATTCTAGAACATTTCCTGGACTTTTTGTCACTGTTCGTATTGCCCTTGCCATCGTAAGAAATAGCGCATGACGGATGCCTCCTTCCAGCAACCCCTTACACCTTGAGTCCAGGCATTTCGGATGGAATTTCAACCTTTTTATTTCATTCTTGAATTAATTTTATTTTGATTGATGAAAGAAAAAATCGGAATCATCCCGCTTCTATTCCTTCTGTATGGCAATGTTAAAAGATTAAGACTATCTCCGTCAAAAAAATCATGAGACGAACCTCAGTTCTGATTGATTAATGGTAAATCATGACCTATATTTCGTCGATCTTTCACAAAATAATTGACATCCTGCGGAAATCGAATACAATCAGGGTATAGATTCGATGACAAGAATAAGTAGACGGAAATTTCTGAACCTCACCAGAGAGCCGGATCCAGGTGTAAGCCGGCAGGCAGAATTCCAGCCGAAGTCCTCTTGAAGAAGCCTTCTGAACTGACAGTAAGAAGTGCCGGACGCTGATCCCGTTAAAGACACAGCCCATTGACAGATGGGAAAAGAGCCGGAGTTTTCCGGAATCAAGGTGGTACCGCGGTCAAGCCGTCCTTTGTTGGACGGTTTTTTTGTGGATCGAACAGAAAGGAGAGTTTTATGAAAAAATGTTCTAAAAAGAATCTGATCCTGCTGAGCCTAACGTTGTTTTCGATGTTTTTCGGGGCGGGCAATCTGATTTTTCCGCCCTTCCTGGGCCAAAATGCCGGGACGCAGAGTCTGCCGGCGTTAATTGGTTTTCTGATCACCGCGGTGGGTTTCCCGGTACTGGGAATCGCCGTTGTTTCCCGCTTCAATGGTCTGGATGTTCTGGCTCAGAAAGTTCATGCCGGATTCGGACTGTTCTTCGCAGTTTTGATCTACCTGTCCATCGGACCGCTGCTGGCAACGCCGCGGACAGCCACGCTGCCCTTTGAGATGGCGATCCTGCCCTTGCTTCCGGATGGCACTTCCCCGCAGCTTTCCCTTCTGTTGTTTACGAGCGTATTTTTCCTGATCGCCTGGCTGCTTTCCCGCAATCCAAGCAAGCTGATCGACCGGCTGGGAAAGCTCCTGACACCGACGCTGTTAGTGTTGATTGTGGCCGTCTTTGCCGCCGCGCTGATGCATCCGTTAGGACAGCCGGCCCTGCCGCAGCCCGATTATGCGTCCGGGCCGTTAATCAAGGGATTTTTAGAAGGCTACCTGACGATGGACGCGCTGGCAGCCCTCAATTTCGGCATTGTCGTTTCTCTGAACATCCGAGCGCTGGGGATTGACGACGATCAAGAAGTCATGTCCACCAGTATGAAAGCCGGCTGTCTGGCGGGGTTGATTCTGGCGGTGATTTATATCATGTTAACACTGTTAGGCACTTCGCTTTCCGGCATGCCGATCGGCGCTAACGGCGCGCAGACGCTGACACTGGCCGTCACTTCGCTGTTTGGCGAAAGCGGCCGCTGGGTCATGGCTTTGATCTTCCTATTAGCCTGTATGACGACTTGCGTCGGCTTGTTAACCAGCTGCAGCGAATTCTTTTCTTCACTGACGCCGAAAATCAACTATTCTCAATGGTTATTATTCCTGACGCTGTTCGCGCTGGGCGTTTCTAATTTTGGTTTATCAGCGATCCTGTCGATCTCCGTGCCGGTGCTGAATATGATTTATCCGATGGCGCTGGTCCTGATCCTGCTGGGGTTGGGCGATCCTTTATATCGGGATAACCGCCTGATCTATCCGCTGACCGTGTTCAGCACGGGCGTCGTCAGCGTTCTGACTGAGCTGGATACCTTGGGCTTACGAATTCCCGGACTGACCCAGCTGTTGGAAAATCTGCCGCTGGCCTCGCAGTCGCTGAGCTGGATCTGCGTGGCAATAGTGATGTTCGGCCTTTCGCTGATTCTGGGCAGAAGAAAGAAATCACGGCGTTAACCTATTTCTTATACGTGAAAAGGATTGATCCTTTTAATTGAGGATCAATCCTTTTTTGTGATTTCTTGAAAACTTCGGATTATCAGCCGAGGTGTTCAAAAGAGAATGTCTTGATTTTACTCATTTCCTCCTGCAGCTCGGTGTCAAAATCATATTTCACCTTCACAGTCTGGTCAAAAATCATCGTAGCTTCATGTTCCGAAGTACAGGCCGGCCATTCAATACCATTTTCTATTTGCGGTTTTCCTGTTTTGGCAAAGGCGATAAACCGCCCCGCCATTTCATTTTCCAATACTTCGGTGGCTGTCCCCAGATCAGAGGAAGGCACCTTATCGGTGTTATGGAATATAAAGGGAATATCAGAACTGTGCAAAGCCGTCTGACCTTCATTGATGCCGAATACCGGAGTGAAGAAATAATTGTACGTTTCAGCACAGTCGTCCTCCAGACGCCGCTGGATAAATTCTTTTGCCGCGCCGCGAGCCGCACCGCAGTCATACGTCAGCAGGTCAATGATTTTTTTCTCCGGGAACGCCTTTTGGAACAACCGGATTAAGTCTTCTTTCCGATCCTCACCCAGTTCCTTTCCCACCGCTCTCACCATATCTTCGTCATTCATCGCCCACCGCGGATAAGAATCCGGTAAGGTAAAGAATTCGGAGAATACGGAACCGACGATCATCGGTGTTTGCTTCGCCTGCTTCGAGAAACCATAGACTACCGGATCACCGAGATAATCCTGATTTTTTATGGGACCGAGATAAGGCAGGCCTTTCCCTCCCAGTTCCTGATGAGCTTTAAGATAAGCGTCGGCAATTTCACGATGGCTGATATCCTCAAGTCGGTTTACCTCCGTTTCCGGAATATTCAGAATCTTAAGCATTCTTCTGACATTCGGAGTCATATCCTTGCCTGCGTCGCTCAGATGTCTTCCCATTGTGCCGCTCATGATCATCGCATGGCAGTACAATCCGGCAGAAGCCGGCATATTCATCACGGAAATCACTTTCGCGCCCCCGCCGGACTGACCAAAAATTGTAACCTGATCTTTATCTCCGCCAAAACTTTCAATGTTGCGGTTCACCCATTTTAACGCCGCGATCAGATCGAGATTTCCCACGTTAGCGGAATGTTCATACTTGTCTGAAAATGGCTGCAGGTTCAGATAACCCAGGATATTTAACCGGTGATTGACCGTAACGACGACCACATCCCCTGACGCACACAGATTGAATCCGTCGTAGGCCTCCTGTTCGATCGCCGATCCGTTAAAAAATCCGCCGCCATGAAACCAGACGATAACGGGTTTCTTCTCACCGCCGTGAATCGATTTCGTCCAAACATTAAGATTCTGACATGTTTCTGCCTGCGGCCAGAAACGGTGTGGATTTTTCAGGTTGTTGCCGATCCGGTCCGGCCGGAAAGGAGGACAGATAAATCCATAATTCACCGCCTCTTTAACCCCGTCCCAGGCAGGAACGTCTTCCGGCGGCATGAATCGTTGGGCGTGCGCATAATCAATGCCATAAAAGTGAAACACACTATTGTAGCGAAAGCCGCGGATCAGACCATTTTCGATTTTGACGGTCGTGCTTCTTCCATGTTCAAAATTCATTTGCGATCACTCCTGGTTTGGCTTAAACAGCTTTTTGACAAAATCCTTTGCGCTGTACCGCCAGACATTCCATTCATGCTGCCCCTGATAACCCTGAAATTCTATCTTAAAGCCCTGATCCTGCAGCGGCCTCAGATCCGCAGTCGTTCTGTCATACCGCGGATCCGCTTCACCGCAAGTGATATAGACAACATCCATGCTTTCGTTAAACTGAGCAGCGTCGGAGAACAGCTTTGAAAAATCCATATCCTCCGTTACCGTTGGAAAGCATTCGCCGGAGGAGAAGATACCGACGTTCGCAAACAGCTCCGGATGTCCGAAAACCAGTCTTCGCACATGACCGCCGCCCATTGACAATCCGGCCGCCGCCCGCTTTCTGCGGTCTGTCTGAATTCTGTATTTCTTTTCAATATAAGGCATGCAATCGTTAATGATGACATGATCCAGCCGGCCCTCCTGGAATTCACCCGTTTCTGTTTCCTTTAAAACATACCCGTTGTTGCAGACAATGATCATTTCCTCAGCCTCGCTGCGGGCGATCAGATTGTCCATCAGCATATCCAGCTTGCCGGATTGAAACCAGCAGACTTCATCTTGGGAGCCGCCGTGCTGCATATACAGCACCGGATATTTACGGTCAGAAAACGCATAAGATGCCGGCGTATAAACCCAGCAGGCACGGTAACGCTGTGTTTCTTCGGACCAGTAAATCTCCCGGGTTATCGCTCCATGCGGCACCGGATGGAGCTGCGTATCTTCATCATCCGGCAGATCCACGAAATTCCGGATATCGAAGCCGTCATAGCCGTAAGGGCCACGTGTATTGATTACCCGCACGCCGTCCGCAATAAAATATACGCTGTGGAAACCTGCTCCCGGATTAATCGTGATGTGCCAATAGCCATCATCTTCCAGGGTCATCGGTTCGATCACGAAATCTTTACTGTAAAAATCCGGATCTTTTCGGTATTCACTTTTTGAATGTTGATAATTATGAAGCCGGTACCGCAATTCTACCTTCTTCGCCGTTGGATTGTAGTATTTCAAAGATACGCTTCCGTCCTCATTATAGACAGCGCAGTTTTCCACCGGAAATGATTCCGTTGAACCGCCGTAATGAATCCGCCGCATGACGCCTTCATTTTTTGGATAATGGATCGGATCGAAACATAAAAGCGTCATGTTTAAAGCCTGATTATTCTTCATTGTAAAGCCTCCTTCGCCTTCGTTTTTAAATTTTATTACGCTTGCAAAAAACTATCCTCCAGCTCTTTCATCATCTCCGCGAGATCAACGATTCCGCCTTTTCCCGCTTCGGTTAATTCTTTTAAATCCAGCTGATCTACCGACGACAATGTCGCGCGGATACCCAGGATTTCGATCAGCATGCCTAAATTCATCCCGGTGATAACCCGGATCTTCTGCCCTTCTGTTAACAAACTGACGCAGCGGTTTGCCGGCGTACCGCCCAGCAAATCGCACAGAACCAATACGCCCTGCCCTTCATCCAAAGAAGCTAACGCAGCCCGAATCCGTTCGTCAAAGCCTTCCACGCTTTCTTCTTTCGCTAAACAGAGTGCTTGCAGCTGCTGAATCGCTTCGCCGAAGAACAGCTGGCAGGAATCCAGCATCCCTTCCGCCATCTTCCCATGGCTCATCAATAAAATTCCAATCATTTAATTTCCTTCTTTCGCTAAAATTGTTTTTCTTTTACTTTGCGTTTCTTTTCTGGTCGTTCCGATGTAAATTCCCAGTCCCCCCAGCAGCATGAGCGCATACAGCATGAACATACTGCCGTAATTACTGAAATTTACGACGTAGCTGGCAAAGATCGGGCCGAGTGCATTGCCCAGGTCTTGACCGATCAGACAGGTCGAAATCGCTACGCCATTGCGTTCCAGCCCCAGCTTTTTAACGGATTCCGCCTGGATTGCCGGCGAGCCGTTCCCTTGCCCGATGGCTTTAAATACAGCCGCGATCAAGACCGGGGTCAGGCTGTAAGCGTTCGCCAGCAGCACCATGCCCACCGCATAGATCAGAAAGGCCGGGATCAGAATCACCCGGATTCCGCGGGCATCCTGCAATTTGCCGACAAACGGCTTCATGATCAACATCGCCACCGAATAGACGGTGAAGAACAGTGCGATATTGGCAATTCCGCGGACTTCGCCGAAATTGATCAAATAATAGGAGATGATGCCATTGCCAAAGGAGAACAATCCGATCAGGAAGACATAAATCAATAGCTCTTTTGCGAAAAAATCGCTGAATGTTATCTTTTTCCCTGCGCGTTTCCCCTTTTGTTCAACAAACTGATAGGGAATAACGACGATCATCAACAGACAGATCAAACACAAACCTCCAGCCGTCAGAAACAGATTCCGCATCCCGAGCTGCTGACTGATTGAGCTGCCTAACTGCGGACCGATCATCGTTCCCAACAGTGAGGCGATGCCGATGTAGCTGATGCCTTCTGCAATTCTTTTTTCAGGAACAAACGACGTCGCGAAGACCATACTGATCGTACCGCTCACCGCAAACGCGACCCCATGCAGGATCCGGACCCCGATGACCGCAGCGCTCTTTTGCACCAGCGCATAGCCCAGCATGCAGGCGGCGGTCGCCAGATAGGAAACAAACATGATTTTCTTTTTGTTAAACCGATCGCTCATCGCTCCGGAAAATGGCCTCATGGCTAACGCGACCCACGAAAGCAGGCTGGAAATAAGTCCTGTCAAAGCAAATGGAATACCTTTGGAAACCAGGAATTCCGGCATTGCCGGATTCACCATATAGGAAGAGATCCCATTCAGCGCGTTGACGAAGAGAACTAAAATAAAGGGCACCGTCCACAATCGATTTTGTTCTTTATCCATGGAATCTCCTTTCATCTTTACCTCCATTACCGCGCTTTGCGCGGTCACAAATATTGCATGGCAGCAAGTTAAATTGCTCTACTTTCACACTTTATCTTAATTTTCATTTCTTCGGAAACTGCACCTGCGGCAATCCGGCCGGAGACAGACTCCACGCTTGATCCTGAGAGCCATAGATTTCAATCATTTCTTTTAACTTCTGCTTCAATCCCAACTGCGCCGTCCGGAAAATCATATATGCCCGATTCCCCTCGAAGGATTCGTTTTTCACCGCCTCTGCGGCGGCTCTGCATAAATCGTGATTGATATTAACTTTGTTGATTCCCAACCGGCAGGCTTCCCGCAGCGACTGCGGATCAGCGCCCGACGATCCATGCAGCACCAACGGGAAATTTCCGACCGCCGCTTTGATCTGGACCAGACGCTCCAGATCCAGTTTGGGAACAACATTCTGCGGATAAGCGCCATGGGCGGTTCCAATCGCAACCGCTAAGCAATCAACCTGAGTTTCTTCGATATACCGCTTAACGCCGGCAGGATCCGTTAACCAACATGAACGCGGATCGGTCTGATCCCCATAGCCGACATGTCCTAATTCCGCTTCCACTGATATTCCCGCGGCATGGGCAAGCCTCACCACTTCCCGAACTTCTTTAATATTGACATCATCCGGACAGGCCGATCTGTCGATCATCACGGAAGTAAAACCCGCCTGGATTGCTTTTTGGACTTGTTCCAAATCTGCTCCATGATCCAGATTGATCGCGATCGGAACACAGGACTGGCAAGCCAAAGTCCGCAGTTCATGACCGAAGAAATAAAGATCAGGAACCGCCCGGAAGGCGACGTCCAAAATCAACGGTGCATGTTTTTCCTCCGCGGCTTCAATACAAGCTCTTGCATTGAGTTCATTGTCCACATTCGGCGCTGCTACCGCATACCCCTTTTCGCTGGCGCGGTCCAGAATTTCTTTCATTGTTACAAGCATAACGCACGCTCCTTTCTGCCCGAACAGGAATTGTTCCGGCTGCTATTCATCCTTGAGGGTCTGATCAATCGCCGCATTCAGCCGCGTCATTTCCGCTTCTGTCAGCTTCCAGGTGAAAGCAGCGCAATTTTCCGCCACATGTCCGGGTTTGGTCATTCCGATCAAAGCCGTAGCCACTCCCTGATTTTGAACGCACCAGTTAATCGCCACCTGGCTCACCGGGCATTGCCGCCGGGCTGCTATCTCATCCATCACGGCCAATAGTTTCTGTATTTTTGAGAATTTGGGTTCTTTGAAGTAATCGTAAAACGTAATCCGCGTATCGCCGGGTTTAAATTCAGGCAGCGTCCGATACTTTCCGGATAAAATCCCCGATCCCAAGGATCCGTAGGTAAAGGCGTCAATGCCCTGCTTACTGCCCCATTCAATCAAGGCTTTATGTTTCGGATGAACCATGGAAAACTGCAGCTGCTGAACATCAATCTTCCCGTATTTTTCCGCTTCCTGGATTTGTTCCCTAGAAAAATTAGAAACGCCGAGAAACCGAATCTTACCGGCGTTTCTTAATAGATTCAGGGCACTCATCGTTTCCGCAATCGGCGTATCCGGATCCGGCCAATGGATGAAATAGAAATCGATCACGTCTGTTTTCAAGTTCATGAGCGAACTTTCTACTTCGCGGATTACCGCTTTAAAACTGGTATCATGCCGCATGCCCCGCAAAGCGTCCGGTGCTAAGCCGAACTTGGTGGAAATCAGGACGCGATCCCGATATCCGCCAGCCAGGGCTTCTCCGACCAGCTGTTCCGAATACCCGTTGCCATAGACGGGAGCCGTATCAATATGATTGACGCCGCATTCAATGGCCGTTCTGATCGACTGAATCGCTTCCTGGCGATCCACCGGGCCGAAATTATTTCTTCCGCTCAGCGCCCAAGTTCCCAGCGTTAATTCCGACAGCTCCACGTTAGCGCGTTGTAAGTGCCGCGTTCTCATCTTCTCAGCAAATTCCAAGCAGACCGAGGACAAAGCCGACGCCCAGGACGACAAACAACAATGTGTTCTGATTCATTTTCTTTTTCAGCGCCCAATAGCACAGCAGCGTCAAGGACAGCGGAAGCACACCCATCAGCAAGCTGTCCAGATAAGGCTGAACCGCGATCGGTTCCGCGCCGGCGACCGGCATTGTTAAAGCAATGCTGAGATTGACGTTGGATGAAATCATAAATCCGACCATCATCAAGCCGATGATCCCGGCGCACTTGGTCAGAATCGTAATCATGCCGGATTCGTAAGCTTTGGTGATAAAATTCTCGCCCATGGAGAAACCCAGATAAGTCAGATAATAGCGGCCCAGCATACCTGGAAGATTATAAATGACCAAGAACAGAATCGGCCCCAGAATCGAACCGGAAGCGGCAAACCCGATCCCGACACCGGCTGCGATACAGCGGACAATTCCCCAGTAAATAGAATCACCGATCCCGGACAGCGGCCCCATCAGCGCGGTTTTAATCGACACGATTGAGCTTGGATCATAGTCGCCGTAATGGACTGCGTTCTCATGTTCCATCGAAGCGGCCAAGCCCATCGCAAACGTACCGACATTCTGCGTAATGTTGTAAGGCGTCATATGCCGCTGCATCGCTTCCGCACGTTTTTCCTGTTCCGGATAGTAGCGTTCCAAAGCCGGCATGATCGACATTGTAAAGCCCGGAGCCTGGCGGTAAGCCGCGCCGCAGGGCCCGGCAAAAACCATGAATGACCGCCAGTAGATCTTGTTCAGCATTTTCCGATCTGCTTCAGAAATATGATCAAACATTTTACTCATTAAAGAATTCCTCCTCTTCCGTTCTTGTGATCGTGGTTCCTGTCATCATCTGTTTCAAATCATGAATCTTCTTATCCGTTAATCCGATCGTCATGGCGATGACAACCGCGATAATGGCGATAACAATCGCTGGCAGATTCAAATATTTAGCGAGCACAAATCCAACGAACAGCCATCCGATATTCTCGGTGCTGACCAACATCTTCATCAGAACCGCCATACCGACAGCTCCCAGCATCCCCGCAGCGACGGCCAAGCCATGAATCACGCTGGCCGGCAGCTGGCTCATAAATGCCTGAACCGCTTCCGATCCCAGATAAACGCAGCAGAAGATAATAATGGCGCGGGTGAAGTAAATCGTAAACCAACTCGTCAGGATGACGCGTGTCAGGCCCTTGCCGTCGCCCTTGTCGCAGACTTTCTGATAGGCCGGCTGGAAGATATTCGTCAGCATGATCCAGACCATCGACAAACTATTGAAAATCAAACCGACCGGAACCGCCAGCGTAATCGCTTCTTCCATGCTCAATCCGGCAGTAATCGCAAACGTGACGGACATGACGGTCGCTGAAACCGGCTCCGCTGAAGTAGCCCCGCCGATATTGACAGCTCCCATATAAATAGCTTCCAAGGCGCCGCCGATGATAATTCCGGTAGTTAAATCTCCCAGAAACAGCCCGGTCACCGTGCCGACGACGATCGGCCGTTCGATCATACATTGTCCAAACAGCCAGTTTCCTCCGTAACAAATGAAGTATGCCAGCGTTGCCATACAGGCGATCATTAAATTTGACATTTTCTCTCTCCTTTTACTTTTCTAACGATTGAATTAACTTGCTGACCGTAACCTTCGGCGTTGTGGGAATCAGCTGACTGAAGAATTGATCGCCCATGATCGCGGCCAGTTCTTTTGCGGCCTCCAGTTCCGAAGGCGTCAGGGATACGCGGTTTCCTGGGAAATTGATTTTTTCACCCATATCGGAATCAAACTTTCCGGCGTTGGCCAGATTCACTTCGCAAATATTTTCTTTGCAGGACTTCACCAGTTTCAGCGCATCTTTCACGTTCCGGGTCAGCGCGAATATCCGCATTTTCTCTGCCCGCGGATCCTGGATGACGCCGACCGCACCGTCGACGCTTTTGACGATGAGTTTAATCCCCGGAGGACAAGCCATCTTCAAGGTCATCTTAACGGTGTTATTCACCGCAGCCTGATCGTTTGCGACAAGAATGCCCGGCGTCCCTAATTCCTTCGACCACACCAGCGCTACCTGTCCATGGATCAATCGGTCGTCAATTCTGAGTTGTATAATCATTTCTGTTTTCTCCCTTCTGCATGAAATGAATTCTGCCTTATTAAACTAAAGTTCCGTCCAGCTTTTCCTGCGGTTTTGCTTTCTGTTGTTTCTTTCCTTGATGAAAGCCGAAGAAGTTCAGCGTTTCCTGCAGCTCCAGTTCCCAGAACCGCCATTCATGTCCATAACCTTCCCGTTCGTCGAAAACAGCGGACAGGCCGATTTTTTCAGCGTAGTCTTTAAAATGAAGCCAATTCGGATAGACGCCGTCGTCCATGCCGCAGCAGAAGTAGAAGCGCGGCGGATTGGTCATTTTAGCAACGGTTTCCACTTTATCCCAAACATTTTCATAACTGTTTAAGAAGGAATCCAACCCGCCTGCTTGTTCGACCGTAATTTTTTCACGGGCATAGAATGGATTTTGAGCGCCTTCCTCCATGATCGTCCGGATGTCGCTGGGAACGCCTGACATGCAGGAACAGGCGGCAAACTTCTCAGGATGATTAAACGCATATTTGCTTGCTCCCCGGGCCCCCATCGACAAACCGCAGATGAAGTTGTCTTCCCGGCGGTCAGAGGCCGGAAACCAGCCATAGATTAAAGGCATTAATTCCTCGGTTAAATAATCGAACATATGAAACGGAGGAATCACGTTGGACCAATTGGAATAATTGCTGTTCAGCGCGGAAGGCATGACGACGATCAGATCGTTTTCCGTCGCGTACAGTTCAATATTCGTCCGCCGCAGATAATCGTTGTAGCAGCCGAGTGTGCCGTGAAGCAGCCAAAGCACAGGGTATTTTTTCTGCGACCGATAATAAGCCTGTGCCGATTCTCCTTGCTTGATGGAAGGCAAAATCACCGCCACATCAGTATTTGTATTTAAGCACCAGCTTCTGAAGTTCATATGGATCAAAGTCATTTTCTACCTCCTTTTTCGGGTCAGCCTTTGCCCCCGCATTCTTTTTTCAATGCTCGTACAGGATTTCTCAACAGCTTCTGGAAAAAACGCGAATCAATTTTAAGTCCAGCAGCCTTGAACAGACGCCGCAAGCTTGATCTGCTTCCTTCATTTCCGATTTATCAGATTCCTCCTTTCTCATTCAACTTCTCTGATCTCTATTTTTTCGTAGAGTTGTTTCACATCCTCCGCGCTGGGCAGACCCCGTGTTTTTGCTTTTGCCCGGCCGGCAGCCTCGCCATATTTCAAAGCATCCGTCAGCTCTTCATGACGCGCCAGCGAAGCGACGGTACAAGCTAACATGGAATCACCGCAGCCGACGGTATTAATCACCTCGACAGCCGGGCCAAACAGTTGATATCGTTTATGCCGATTCGCGAAATAAGCACCGTCCCGGCCGAGAGAGACAAGCACATTCTCCACGCCGGCTTTGATCAGCTCCCCGGCATAATCCGGATAGTTGTCTTCATTAACATCGTTCTGGAAGATCATAGCCAGCTCTTCCAAATTCGGTTTGATTAAATAGGGCTTGATCTTCCGATAATTTGCAATCTTCAGATTCGGAATATCCGTGATCAGGCGGGCACCGGCTTTCAGTACCTGCTCGCCAATTTTCTCGACCAGTTCGGCCGTGACTCCCTGACAGAAGCTGCCAGAAATTAAAACGTAATCCTCTTTTGTCAGTTCGTTCAGCGTCGCTAACAGTGCGTCCTGCTGCCCGGCTGAAACGCAGGGACCTAACGCGTTAATCGCGGTTTCCGTCTGATTTTTGATCTTGACGTTAATCCGGTTTTCTTCCGAGATCCGGATCGGAATCACTTCAATTCCCTGCCGTGCCGATATTTCCCGGTCGATTAACTCCCCGATTCCTCCGCCTAAAAATAAAATGGCTTTGGATTGAATTCCCATTTGGGACAGAACGATGGAAATGTTCACGCCTTTGCCGCCGGCACGGATCGACGTATTTTTAGCTTTAAGGATATTTCCTTCTGTCAGTTCCTGATCCAGATAAACATAATAATCTAACGATGGATTAAAAGTTATGGTATATATCATTGGTCCGCTGCTCCTTCTCTGCTTCACTTATACCATCAGGAAGCGCTTTCAACAAGCGTCCTGAGAGCGATTGTTTAACTGGTCTAATTTGACGATTAATGATTACATTTGCTTTGATCAAACGAGCATTTTCTATGCTCATTGTGAGAATTTTATTCATTTATAATTTTCTCAATTTATTTTGACCGATGTTTTTCGCTGGCAACCGTTCTATTCCGCAATTGAATTTTTTAGTCCTATTTTTTTATAATGTTATTTGTTATAATAATTCCAACATACTGAGGGGAACGCCATGAAAAAAGACCGGTTAGCGATCATTTATGACCTCTGTCAGCAAACCGGCGAGGTTCTCGTTGAAGACCTCGCCAGAGAGCTTGACCTTTCGCAGACAACCATCCGCCGTGATCTGCAAAAAATGGAAGACATGAAGCTTGTCCATCGTTTCTACGGCGGAGCCATTCTTAACAAGGACACACAGATGGAACCGACGATGAACGCGAAGCATTTAGTAAACATGCAGAAAAAAGCGGTCATTGCCAAATATGCCGCTTCGTTAATTCAGGATAACGATATCGTGTATCTGGACGCCGGGACAACCACCGAGATGATGATCGATTACATCCATGCCAAAAATATTTTGGTGGTTACCCAGGCTTTGTCAATCTTAGACCGTTTGTATGAAAGGCAGATCCGGTGCTACACATTAGGAGGGTATATCAAGTTTTCCACCAACATTATCGTCGATAACGATACGATTGAGAAAATGGCGGCGATGAATTTCAACATATCCTTTCTTGGCTGCAACGGAATTCATTCCTTAGTCGGGTTTTCCACCACCAACGAAATCGAAGCCATGTTGAAAAAAATGATTATCTCCCGGACCAAATCCGCGTATATTCTGGCGGACAGCAGCAAGTTCGATCAGATCAGCAACATTAAATTCGCAGATAAAGAAGATGCGGTTATCATTACCGACAAAGAATTGGATCCGCAAGCTGTTTCTGATTACGGCAAGGTGATATCCATCGTTGAAAGCGCAGATAAATCGCGGTAATTTCGGATCCGAAATGGGTTTCAATTCCAGGTTCTAATCAGGACTTGTCAAAAACAGAAAAAAGCTGGCACAAAGCATGAAAGAATGCTCTGAATTGCCAGCTGTTTTTTATCGCTAACAAGCAAGTCCACTCCCAAAAAGGAAATGATGATGCAATTCCGCCTTTCATTGAAAGACAAAGTTTCTCTCAAGAACTGCCGGTTATTCCTCGTCGCTTTTTAACAAAATCCCGCCGACGTTCGTCCGGAAGGTCTGGAAAGCCGCCCAGGCGACCGGTGAAGTCTCGAACACCGCCACTGCGGCATCCAAAACAGCTTTGAGATCCCAGGCAATAAAATCAAGGTATCCGCAATGGATTCCCGATGCACCGCCCAGCCAGGTTACGGCGTCCCTTCCTGCCTTTTCGCTGATTTCCGCTTCCAATTCATCACGGAAATCCAGGATCGCTTTCGCCCGGTCTTCCCCTTGGAAACCGTCGATCGGATAATAGAAGAAGCCAGCCGCGATCCCCTCTTTATGCAGATCGTCCACCGCCTGTGTCATTCCCTGCAAATACTGCTGAATCAGTACCGGGCAGCTTACCGCCAGCGACACCGACTTTTCACGATGCTCCGTGATCCAGACCTGCACTTCATCGGCCGAGATTTCCTGTCCCGCAATCCGCAGCGCCGCTTTGGGCGCCGGCTGGCGGCCGACCATCACGTTCCAGTGTTTTTTCAGACTTTCCGGCATCTGCTTCTGATAATAATCCAATGCGATCAAGCATACCCGATCACCCTCGGGCGTTAAGATCAGATCATAATGATCCTGATTGCAGCCCATCTCAAAGGCGATCTCTGAAAATGCCGGATGAAGCAGCCGGGTCGTCTGACTGATGATTTCCTCACTCTCAATCCGGTTACGCATCCTGACCCGCAGCACCTGTTCCTCACTTTCAAACAAGCGCCAGCTCTCCTGCACCCGTGTCCGGAACGGCTTTTCAAAGCGGGGCAGCGCTAACCGCCGGCGGCAGTCCTCAATGAACGCCAGCGTATCCTCATCCCCCGGCCGGGCCTCCAGCGCTCTTTCAAAATAATTCAGCGCCGGTCCCTCCTGATCGAGATAATAATACGCGTAAGCCATCCTGAAATTCCAGTTATGATCTTTTCCTAACGGCTCTTCGACCGTTTTTAATAACGCAATGGCTTTCTCAAAACTTGCCTGGTCATTACTATCCGCGGCGTTATTATACGCTTTCGCCAGTTCGCTGATCAGTTCAGGCGTGAGCTGATTTTCTTCCAGCGCTTCGATTGCATGAATGATCTGACTGTATTGTTCGTTTTCGTTCCAGAGTTTGATCTGTTTCCCTAAATCCATGATTGTCATCCTCCTGAAGATCAGCGCCGCAGAAATCCGACTGCTTTGATCTCAATTCTTGCTTACCATCGTTATTCACGATTCACGCTCTCCGCAGAACCGCAGACAGCCCCGGCCGGCCGCCTTCGCCTGATACAGCGCCTGATCGGCATGGAGCCAAAGCTGGTCAAACCGCTCCCCCTGCTGAGGAAAACGGGCAGCGCCCAGACTGGCGCTGACAGGAAACGCCAGCCCTTTTTGCCGCCGAAGCTCTTCCCAGACCCGCTGCAGCCGCTCTGCTTCCTTCTCAATCGCCGTTGTTTGCAGAGCTGAGCTTCCGGCCTGTTCTTCCTTTAAATAGAGGATGAACTCATCCCCGCCGATCCGCCCGCTTAACGCCTGGGGAAAGACGGTTTGGATTGCCTGGCCCAACGTTTCCAGCACTTGATCGCCCAGCGGATGTCCGAATGTGTCGTTGATCTGCTTAAACCAGTCGATATCCAGCATGATCATGACGCCCGGATCCCCTTCCTGCATCGCGGCCGTGATCTGCGTTTCAACCCAGCGGCGGTTTAACAGCTGCGTCAGCGAATCATGCCGGGCATTATATTCCATCTGCCGGTAGGACTCTTCCAGTGCGCGCGTCTTTTCTTCAACCAGCTGTTTCAGCTGGCGGTTGGATTGTTCCATTAAACGATGGGGGAAGAATTCATCCGCCCCTTGTTCGGGATCCGGAACGGACTGATGAACATGCAGGACTCTCCATGCGTTGTTCATCGCGTGCAGCAGGATCGTAAAGCGGAACCGGCCGATAAATTCCAGCGGATTCCCCGTTTGTTCCCGAACCCGCAGCTCGCCGATCACCAGCACGCTGTCCGCGCTGATCCACTGGCTTTGAAACCATTGATCTTCAATAATAAAGGCTGTCGTGCGGGCGTCGATTTCCGCGGAAATTTTATTAACGAATTGTTCGAGATTCCGGCTGACCTCATGTTCCCCAGTCCCGATCACGGTTGTCTCCGGTACGAAACAATCACCCAGGATCGCGTAATTTTGATTTTCCAGATATTCATGCCAGAGATACTGGCAGAAAGCTTCGGGGGACGGCAAATTTTTCATGCGATCAACTCCTTTTTAACGTGTTTTCGAACTTTGCTTATTCGTTCGGTTCCGGCAGAAGACCGGGGAAATGTAAATCGTTTGATCCCGGCCGGATCCGTTCATTTTCTGAATCGGCTGTTTCTATTATAGCGAACTTCGGGTTAAAAGTCTTTACGCAGCGAACGCAAACCCACGGAAATCAACCGTTATTTTTTCTTTTCGCAAAATGGACAGTTTCCGCATTTTAGGCTACAATCAGTACCAGGAGATGAGTACGATGTCAAATTCCCGGATTTCCTTTTCCAGGACAGCGCTGCTGCACGGGCTGCAGATGACGGGATTGTTAGCAGGAGCGACCGGGATGGGCCTGGTTTTCCGCCAGCTGGGCTTCCCGGAAACCAACGTCGTTCTGTTATATTTACTGGCAGTGCTGCTGACAGCCTGGATGACCCGCGGTTATGCCTGCGGCGTACTGGCTTCGCTGGCAGCGACGCTGGTCTTCAATTACTTTTTTACCGCGCCCTACTGATCGTTGTCCGTTGACGATCCGAGTTACTGGATCACATTCGTAATCATGACCATTACTGCCTTCATCACCAGCGCCCTGACGTCCAAAGCCAAGCTCAACGCGCAGAACGCGCTGCAGCGGGAACAGGAAATCAAGACGATGTATGCGCTCAGCCGGCGGCTGAATGAAGAAATCGACATCCGGCAGATCGCCCGCCTGGCTGCCGAGGTACTTGCCGGCGTTTTGCATGCCGAGGTCCGCTGCCTGTGTCTGGATGAAAATGAACAGCCGGCAGCCCTTTATGGCGCCCGGCCAGGTCAGAGCGCAGTGCCTCTATCCGGCGATGAAACCGCGGTTAATGATAAAACCGGACTCCCGCCGAGCGGGGACACCGTCGAGCTGCCGCTGCAAAACAACGGCATTCGGCTGGCAGTGCTGCAAATTCCGTTAGAAACCATGAACACGATCAGCGAGGCCGACAAACAGCTGGTTCAGTCGCTGAGTGAAACGATCACGCTGGCGATGGATCGCTTCCGCGCCGCAAAACAGAAAATCCGTTCGGAAGAGGAAGCGGCTCAGGAGCGGTACCGAAGCAATCTGCTGCGGGCGATTTCCCACGATCTGCGCACACCGCTCTCGGCGATCATGGGCAGCGCGGAGATGATCCGCGGCATGAGTCAGGAAAACGATCCGCGGTATGACCTGGCGCAGGATATCTATCAGGACGCAGACTGGCTGCATTCGCTGGTGGAAAATATTCTCAGCCTGACGCGCATTCAGGACGGTCATCTGAACCTGCATCTGGAAAAGGAAGCAGCCGAGGAAATCATCGCTTCCGCGCTCGATCACATCGCTAAACGGGCGCCGCAGCGCACGATCCAGGTTTCCATTCCGGACGAGGTGCTGATGATCCCGATGGAT
>PVMN01002504.1_pt1 | contig 18745 bp, 8 predicted proteins | sample 1853401 | NCBI WGS metagenome assembly PVMN01 (sample SAMN08533510, study PRJNA380276) | Human gut metagenome, whole genome shotgun sequencing project.
CAGGCGAGCCAGAGCCTTGACACTCTGGCGAAGTTTGAGCTGGTGATGGATGGGCTGTACCTGCTGGCCCAGCAGTACCCTGAGAATGTGCGGCTCATAAACCTGCATGCAAACGATGCAGACAACATGGATCTGCAGTTATTTGGTGACGGTGCAGCAGCTGGCAGTTCCAGTGACGGTGCGCAAGCTTCAGAGGGCGAAAGCAGCCCGGTGGCACCGCCTGCCCTGCGGCCCGCACAGGAGCGGCTTGCGAAGCGCAGCAGGCCGGGCAAAGCAGCAAAAGTGACGACAGAAAAAAACCTTCAGCCGCCTGCGGGCGGCAGCTCCCTCAATGAGGGAGCCAAAGTCGATGCCGAACGGCTGGCGCAGGAGGAAGCTGAACCGGACAAGGGCAACGAGCAGGAGCAGGGCAGCGAAACCGAAGAAAACGTGCAGCTGACACCGGAACAGCGCCGGAATGCCTTTGCGAAGGCGATGCAGCAGTACCCGGAAGAGTTTGAAGAGGCCATGCAGCATGCTGCGCGGATGGCGGTGCAGAGCATCCGGGAAAACCCGCAGCTGAACGAGCTGGGCAAGGTGCTGGCCGAAGCCTACGGCATTGACATGAGCGACATGGACGGGCTGATCGATGCCGTGAAAAACGGCCGGGTGAAGAACGATGAATATTATGAAACGCTGGCGGCGCAGCGGGGCATCAGCGTGAAAACCGCGCGGGAGATGGACCGCATGGAGGGCCAGCTGCAGCGCGCCAATGCTGAAAAGCAGCAGGCCGAACAGCTGCGGCTGGCCGCGGAGCACCAGCAGCGTGCAGCGGCAGTGCGTGCCCGGTGGGAAGCGGAAGCGGCAAAGCTGAAAAACAGCTACCCGGACTTTGAGCTGGACGAAGTGCTGAACAACCCTGCCGTGGCGGATATGATCCGGCGGGGCGTGGGGCTGGAAGCGGCATACCGTGCAGCCTACTTTGACCGCCTGATGGAAAACCAGACGGCCCGCACGGCAAAACAGGTGGAGCAGGGCGTGACGACGCGCATCCAGCAGCGCAGCCAGCGCCCGGCTGAGAACGGGACACACCCCGGCGGCGCGGCCGAGATGAAGGTGGATGTGGCCCACATGACACGGCAGCAGCGGAAAGAGCTGGCACGCAGGGCACAGCGCGGAGAACGCATTGTGCTGTGAGAGATTTCCCGCGCGAAGAATGCGAGAAAGATAAACCCTTTTGAAGGAGGATAAACAAATGAGCAAGAAGAGACTGGATCTGCAGATGTTTGCGGATGCAAGCGCACAGCCGCAGAACACCACGGGCGCAGCCGGTATGACGGCTGAGATGAAGACCTACTACGAAAAGACCCTGCTGGATCTGGCAGAGCCTGCACTGGTGCATGACCAGTTCGGCGACAGTTACCCGATTCCGGCGAACAACGGCAAGACCATTGAGTTCCGCAAGTATGATGCGCTGCCCAAGGCCACCACGCCGCTGACCGAGGGCGTGACCCCGGCAGGTCAGGCGCTGAACGTGACCACCGTGACCGCCGAGGTGCACCAGTACGGCGGCTGGGTGCCCCTGACCGACATGCTGGATCTGACGGCCATTGACAACAACATCGTGCAGGCCACCAATGTGCTGGCAAGCCAGGGCGGCCGTACCATGGACACCATTGTGCGCGATATCCTGAACGGCGGCACCAACGTGATCTATGCACCGAAGATCGGAACGGGCGGCGCGGAGACCGCCGTGACCAGCCGTGCGGATCTGGATGCCACTGCACAGCTGACGGTGGATCTGATCGACCAAGCAGTGGCGCTGCTGCAGACCCAGAACGCAGACACCATTGGCGACAGCTTTGTGGCCATTGTGCACCCGCACACCAGCTACGATATCCGCAAGGACCCGAACTGGATCGAGGCGCACAAGTATGCGGCACCGGAGGAGATCTTCAACGGCGAGATCGGCAAGATCAACAACGTGCGGTTCGTGGTTTCCAGCGAGGCAAAGGTGTGGAAGGGCGATGGCTGCCCGGCGGGGCTGGCTGTGTACAGCACGCTGGTACTGGGTGCCCACGCCTACGCGACCACCGAACTGGAAGGCGGCGGTATGCAGCACATTGTGAAGCAGCTGGGCTACGGCGATGACCCGCTGAACCAGCGTGCTTCTGTGGGCTGGAAGGCCACCAAGACGGCGGAACGGCTGAGCGAGCAGTACATGGTGCGCATTGAGAGCTGCTCGGCACGCTACAGCGCAAAGGCGCTGGCAAACTAAGGAGGAACCAACATGGCAGTAAAGAAGCAGGAAACCGAAGCCGCTGTGCAGGCTGCACCGGAAAAGGACACGGAGGTGATCCGGCTGTTCAAGGACAACCAGCGCTACAAAACGCCGGTGTTCGTGGGCGTGAACGGTGAGACCTACCTGATCCAGCGCGGTGTGGACGTGGAGGTACCGAAGGCGGTTGCTGAGGTGCTGCGCCACAGCGAAGAGATGGACGGCGAGGCAATGGCAAAGATCGTGGCGGCGGAAAGCGCTGCTGTGCAGCAGGCGCAGCGCGTGTAAGGCCGAAGAGCACAGCTCTTGCAAAGAAAAGAGCATTTTGCAAAATGAAAACAGACACCCGGTACAGCGGCACATGGCTGTGCCGGGTGTTTTTGCAGCAGAGGCGACTGCTGGCTGCGGCAGGAAGAACGCAGGGAGCCGTGACCTGCGCAGCAGGAGCTGACCGGAAAGGAGACTTGATAAGATGACAGCCGGACAGGCGATAGAACAGGCCGATGAACTGCGGCCGAACAACCAGTTTACGGACAGCCTGAAACAGAGCTGGCTGCACCAGTGCGATGCCCGGATGCGCACGAGCATTGTGCAGCGCAGCCGGACGGCGGACTTTGATGCTGTGGGTGCGGATGTGAACTGGAACGAAGGATTGGAATACGAAACGGTGCTGCTGGCACCGGAAGCCTTTTGCCCTTTGTATGTGCACTGGCTGTGTGCGCAGATGGATCTGGCGCTGGGCGAGACAGCACGGGCCATGAATGAGCTGCAGGTGTACAGCGACTACCTGCAGGAATTTGCCGTATGGATGCGGAAGCGGTACGCACCGGCCGCTGGTGCGCAGTGGAGGTACTGAGGGATGATGGATGGAACGAACCTGAACGTGCTGCAGACGAGCCGCCAGATGCTGCGGGCCTTTGGCGGGCTGAACGAAGGATACGGCTGCAGCGAGGCAGAGTTCAGCGGGGAAATGAATTTTTCCAGCCGGGGATACCCGGCGCTGCAGACGCGGAAAATGCGCAGGAATGTGCGGACGGTACAGGGTGTGAACGGAATGTACCACCTGAATGGGCTGCTGATCTGCCGCGGAAAGACGCTGGAATACACCCCGGACGAAGAAGTACGTACCGGTGCGGTGGTGCTGGAGAACGTGCTGACCGATGACCGCAAGGCCATGGCGGGCATGGGCACGAAAGTGCTGATCTGGCCTGACAAGGTGGCTTTTGACACGGGCACCGGCGAACTGACGCGCCTTGGCGCACAGTGGGAGATGGGCGGGAAAAGCGTGACCGTGACCCCCTGCGATGCCGAAGGCCGGACATACACCCCGGCGGGCGCAGGCAAGACCGAACCGAAAGAGCCGGAGGACGGACAGCTGTTTTTGAAAAGTGACAGCAACGAAGCCTATGACAGCAATGCGGTGCTGCTACGCTACAGTGCAAAAAACAAAAAGTGGGTGGAAGTGCTGCTGAGCGCGGTGAAGATCCGGTGTCCGGGGATCGGCGGAGTGATCCGGGAGGGGGACACTGTGACCATAAGCGGGATGCCGGACACAGTGTGCAATGCAGTGGCAAAAGGACTGAACGGTGAGGTGATGATCCAGACCATGGACGGCGACGAGATGGTGGCAGTGCTGACACGGGCCGAGGACAGCAACCGGTATTACGGAAGCTGGACTATGACGGAGACCAGTGTGACATGGAAGAGCGCTGACGGCACCGTGACCGAGAACGACGCAGCGGCCGCACCGGTGAAGGTGGAGCGGCGGGTGCCGGAACTGGACTTTGTGACGGAACAGGGAAACCGGGTGTGGGGATGCAGCCGGAAGGAAAACACCATTTACGCCTGTGCTCTGGGCGACCCGACCAACTGGTACAGCTATCAGGGCATTGCAGCGGACAGCTATGCCGTGAGCGTAGGCAGTGACGGCGCATTTACCGGCGCTGCAAGCTGTCTGGGATACCTGCTATTCTTCAAGGAAAACTGCATCCACAAACTGTACGGCACAAAGCCCAGCGATTACCAGATGAGCAGCGTGCGCTGCCGGGGCGTGGCGGCAAACGCAGCGAACAGCCTGTGCGTGATCGCAGAGACGCTGTATTATCTTTCGCCGGACGGGGTGATGGCATGGGACGGAAGCCTGCCGACAAAGGTATCCGCTGCGCTGGACACCAGCGGGCTGACTGCGGTGGACTGGGCCATGGCGGGAAGCATGGACATGCGGTATTACCTGTACCTGCACCAGAAAGCAGGCGGCCCGCAGGCCGGACGGCTTTTGGTATACGACACGGAAAAAGGCCTGTGGCACGAGGAAAGCGCTGCAGGCACCGAGATGGTATCCACCGGGCAGCAGCTGTACCTGTGGGACGGCAGCGTACTGTGGGCCGCAGATCCTGACCGGGAAAGCGGCACGGAGGAAGCAGGGCAGGAAACGGCGCTGCAGTTTGAAGCGGTGAGCGGAGACATTGGCCTGAGCGTACCGGACGACAAGTACATCAGCCGGGTGACGGTGCGGCTGGATGCGCTGGCCCACACGGTGGTAACGGTGGCTGCAAGCTATGACGGCGGAGCCTTTGAAACTTTGGGCACCTGCGCAGCAGGGAAGGACCACCAGCGCATCAACCTGCCCTTTGTGCCCCGGCGGGCAGATACGCTGCAGCTGAAGATCTATGGCACCGGGCAGATGGTGCTGCGCAGTGTGGCCTTTACGCTGGCGGCGGCGACCGGTGGGCGCGTGAGCGCGGCACAGCCGAGGAAATGAGAGAAGGAGCGTAGAAATGGCAAGTTTGGCGGGACTGGAAGGCATTGCGCTGCCTTCCTTCAGCAGTGAGATGCCGGCAGAAGATGCCCGTGCGCTGCGGAATTACCTGTACCAGCTGACGGAACAGCTGAACTATGTGCTGACGAACATTGACCGGGAGAACTGCTCGGAAGAATTTTTAGAACGGATGAACGGGGAAGGAGCATAAAAAATGGGACTGTTTGGAAACAATGACCGCCTGAACACGGCACGGTACAACCTGGAACAGTATGAGAAAACGAAGCCTGCAGACTACCAGAGCAAGTATCAGGGCCAGATCAAGGATGTGATGGACAAGCTGGAAAACATGGGCGATTTTGATTACGACCCGGATGCAGATGCAGCCTACCAGCAGTACAAGAACCAGTACACCCGGCAGGCAAAGCTGGCAAACCAGAATGCGCAGGCGAATGCCGCCGCCATGACCGGCGGCTACGGCTCTAGCTACGGTACGCAGGCGGGACAGAACGCCTATGCCAGCACGATGAACAGCTTGGACAATGTGCTGGACAGCCTATACAGCCAGAGCAAGGCCCAGTACAACACGGAGAAGAGCGGCCTGCAGCAGCAGCTGAGCGGGCTGCAGAGCGCGGAAAAGCAGGACTACAGCCAGTACCAGAACGACCTTGCCAACTGGACCGAAGGCCTACAGTACAAAAAGAACGAGTACGACAACGCTTACAGCGCAAAGCAGAACGGGTGGCAGAATTTTATGAACGGGGCGCTGCAGGTGGCAGGCATTGCAGCGAAGATCCTGCCGCTGTTCTTTATTTAAGGAAAGGAGAAAAGAATGGGAACCATCAAGAGATTGAACGACGCGCAGCAGCGCCTGCAGGACGCGGAAAACGCCATGCCGGGGGCCTACGATGACCAGTATGCGCAGGGCATTGCCGACACGCTGGACAAGATGGGCACGGCCAGCGGCGCGGGATTTGACTTTACCACGGCAGACAGCGGCTACAAGGACGCACTGACACGGATGGTGGGCAATGCGAATGCCGGTGCAGATGCGGCAGCAGCGACCGCAGATGCGCTTTCCGGCGGGTATGGCGCGGACTATGCAAAAAGCGCGGCAGATCAGGCAGCAGCGGCGCAGACGGCAAACACCGGCAGCACCCTTGCTGCAGCACGGGCGGACGCACTGGCCCAGTGGCAGCAGGAGCTTGCCGGTGCGGGCGACCAGCTGGACACCCTGCTGGGACAGCGCGCACTGGAACGCGGCGAGTATGACAGCAGCGTGAGCAATGCAGCAAACTGGCGCAATTACCTTTATGACCGCACCCAGCAGGCACGGCAGGAAAACAGCGACTTCTGGAACAATGTGTGGAACGCCGTGAAGGGCATTGGCAGCACGGTGATGGAAGGATACGATGCGTACAAGGGGTACAGCCAGCAGAAGTGGGAAAACGAGTTCAAGGAAAAACAGTACAATGACAGTCTGGCACGCACTCAGCTGAGCGATCAGGTGGCGGCGCTGCAGCAGGCCACCGCATACAAACAGGCAGGCTTTGATGATGCAGCGAAAGCAGTGCTGACGAAATATGGTTTGGACCAGACGATGCTGGATACATGGCAGGGCATGAGCAGTGTACAGCAGGATCAGATGGCGGCACTGCTGCAGGGTGCAAGTCTGGCAGGAAGTGGCAATGACACTGCAGCCAAAAACTACCTGCAGATGGCGGGCGTAGATACCGGCAGCATTGACTATTCGCCCACACTGAACCAGCGGCAGCTGAATTACACAGCAAACCAGCTGGCACTGAATAACCGTTATAGGACGACCGGCAGCGGGAGTAGCAGAACGAGCAGAACGAAGAGCGGAAACACAAGCTCTGGCAGCGGCAAGACGGGAACGACCGGCTTTACCAACAGCCAGCTGCAGACGATGGCAACAAAATTCTCCGGGATGAAGAAGACAGACCCACTGTATGACTTCTACCAGCAGACCCTGACGGACGCGGGGTGGCTGAAAAACAGCACGGCGGGAAGCAACGGCACCAGTGGGCAGGCAAACACCCGCAGCAGTCCGCTGCGCAGCGGACTTGCAACGGCGCGCGGCATGCAGGCGAGGGGTTACAGTCTGGACGATATTGCGGGCAGACTTTCTGCAGACGGCATTACGGACAACACGCTGTCGTCCATTATGAAAATTCTGGAAGCGGAACGATAAAGGAGACCGGCAGTTATGAGCAAATGGACACCGGAAAGACTGAAAAAAGACAGAGAAAGTTGGGAAGCGAAAAACAACAGCCGCACCACAAACCGGACGGCAAGCACCGGTACAGCTGCGGGAACAGCAAACACTACGGACAAGTGGACACCGGAACGCATTGCAAAAGCGCGGGAAAGCTGGGAAGCGAAAAGCAGCGGACAGAATGCTGCCAGCCCGGCTGCGGCTGCAAGGCAGAACACCGGCACGGGCCTTGGTGCACGGGTGCTGGCGCAGATGACGGGCGCGGACAGCGGCCACAAGCTGCAGCTGGCAGTGCCGCAGGAAACAGGCAGAACACAGGCATATCCGGGCAAAAGCGGCATTGTGACCGACAGCGGTACAGGTACACGCAGCAGCACTGCGCAGCCGGAATGGCTGAACGCGAAGAGCACTGCAGCTCCGGCGGCAAAGGTGACGGGAACGGTGCAGCCCACTGAGCGCCAGCGCATTGCAGGCATTGCCAGCGGAGATGAAGGCTGGTATGCACAGACTGCGCAGAAGGTGAAGCAGTACACGGAAGATCTGAAAGCGACAGACGACTTCAGCGATTTTGACCGGCTGAACCAGTGGATGGACGCTGACCCGAAGCACCGGGAACTTGTGACGCTGATGCGCATTGGCACCGGCGGACAGAGCTATGCCGAGAAAAACAACGCCATGCAGCCCCAGAGCGTGAGCGGTGCTGCAGCCAGCGCAGCAGTGCCGGAAAAGAGTGCGGGCAGACGGGACTACACCGATGCGGAACTGCTGGCAAAGGGATACAGCCGCAAGGAGATCAGCGAAGCGCGGCAGTACATTGCCGACTTTGATGCGCTGCCTGCAGGACAGCGTGCAGCGCGGCGCGCGGCCAATACCATTGGCGGTATTGGAGACACGGTGGCATCCTCGGTTTTTCTGGCGGGTGAGACCGGCGTACAGAGCGCAAAGAATGCAGCAGCGACCAGCAGCAACTGGAAGCAGCTGCAGCAGGATGTACAGAGCGACGACCGGCAGCAGGAGCTGCTGCGCCTGATGACCGGCGGAAAGACACGGTATGCAGCACGGGACAACACGCTGCAGCTGGCACAGAGCAGCGGTGCAATGGCCAGTGCCCCGGCGGCACAAACAACGCAGAGCGATGCCTACACGGATGCAGAGCTGATTGAAAAAGGTTACACGCAGCAGGAGATCGACAACATGCGGGCGCGCATTGCCGGAACGGAAGTGCATGACAGCGTAGACCCGGAGAAGAGCTTTGGCTATCAGCTGTACAAGCGAGGACAGGATCTGACCGCAGCTGCACAGGTGGGCCTTAGCCCCATTGCAAAGCAGGCGCTGGGCATCGTGAGCAGTGCTGGCGAGAACCTTGCGGTGGCGGCTATTGACCCGGCATGGGTGCTGCCGGTGCTGAGTGCGCAGGGCGGTGCGGAAGCTATGGGCCAGAGCGTTGAAAAGGGCGAAAGTGCAGGCAAGACGCTGGCCGGGGGCCTTGCAAAATTTGGCGCGGGTTGGGCCATTAACAGTGTGGGCGCAGCAGACCTTGCAAAGACCATGGGCAGTGACTACGCAAAGAATACGCTGGCGGGCAAACTGGCTGACATGGTGCGCAGCGTGGCGGCGGACGGCACGCTGGCACAGCGGTACCCGGCGGTGGCAAATGCCATCTCCGGCGGCGTGGACAATGCCATGCAGGCCTTTGTGGAGACCTATGCAGACAAGGCTATTGATGCGACGCTGGGCGACAGCGAAGCGGCGGCAGACCTGTTTAAAAGCGACACTTTTCTGACCGCACTGGAAAGCGGCCTGACGGGCGGCGCATCCGGTGCCTTGGGCGGTGCTGTGGGCACAGGGCTTGCAAAGGCGAACGGCGGCGATGCCAGCATTGTGGGTAATGTGAAGCGGGCATACTACGAAGGACAGATGGAACGGGCACGGCAGGCATTGCAGGACGAAGTGCGGGCACAGGAGCCGGGAACGGCGATGCAGCAGACACCGGAAGAAGCTGCGGCAGGCACCCGACAACCTGCGGCTGCTACACAGGAAACGGTGCAGCCGGAAGTGACGGGGACGACAAGCGGATTTGCGACCATGCAGGATACTGCGCCGATGGTACAGAGCGAAAACCCGGCTGTGCAGCAGCTTGCCGCAGCTGTGCAGGATGGGCAGCTTACGAGCAAGACCATCAACCTATTTACACCGAATGCGGCCAATGAAGCGAACCGCGCTGCCTTTGCGGAAGAATACGGTGTTGAGCTGCCGGAAACGGAAGCAAAGACCCGGCAGGTATTGCGGGAAATGACAACACAGCAGCGGGCAGCACAGGCTCCGGCCACAGCTACCGAAAATGCGACAGTTGAAGCACAAAATACGGCCGCAATTGTAGAAAAAATGGAAGCTGACAGATCTGCGCGGCAGGCACAGACGGAAAGTGAGCTGGGCCGGAGCGGAGCTGCCGTGGAGAACACCGGGGAAAGGGTGGAAAGCAGCCCGGCGGAACAGTCTGGCGGGATGCGGGAAACTTACGGCCTTGAACAGCAGAGCCTGACCACAAAGCAGCGGGAGGTGCAGCATGAGCTGACCCGATGGCAGGTATCGGATGGGGCAAGTGCGACCATCAGCAGGAACATGCCGACAGAAATTGGAGATGCCGGGCGGTATGCAGCTGCAGCCAGTAGCCTGTACCGGCTGGGACAGATGGAAGATGTGCACACCTTTGACAAGGCTATGGAGCTGGCGCAAGGCATGAGCGGCCTTGCTGTGAACACCGATTACGTGCTGGCACAGGACGGTGGACGGGAAGCGCTGCAGCTGGCATGGCTGCAGGGACACGGAGAACTGGAAGCCGGAAAGATGCAGCGCGCAAGCCTTGGCGGAAGGCTGACGGCGGAAAGCACCAGCGGCAGCGGCCGGGTGCTGTATAAGGGAACGATGCGCACGGCAAACGAGGTGGGCACGCAGCTGATCGAACTGAATGCGAAGGCCACGAACACCGATGCGGTGCTGAAAACGGTACTGCAGGGCAGCGACCGGGTGAGGGCTTATGTGGACACCGAGACGGCGCGCATTTTCTTCAGCGACCGGGCAGAGGATGTGTTTGGCACAATCTTGCACGAGGACTACCACTGGTACAACTCACTTGATGCAGAGGGTGCGCAGGCACTGCAGCAGCATGCACTGGAATTTCTGGCAAAGAGCGAGGGCTTTGAAGGCATTGACGAGATGATCCGGGGGAAGCTTTCCGACTATGCACAGCAGGGGCTGAGCTACGAGGAAGCCGCAGAAGAACTTGTGGCGGACGCATGGCGCGGCATCTTCAGCGATGAAGCGAGCTTTAAGCGCTGGGTGGAGTTCCAGCGCGGGCAGGCTGAAAAGAACGCAGGCAAGGCAGGCAGCATCCACAAGGTGATGACCAAGGTGAAGGAGCTTTTGAGCGACATCGTGAGCCGCGCAAAGGAAGTGCTGGCAAGAGACCCGGAGAACAAGGCCGCTCTGAAAGCACAGCGCCTTGCGGTGGCAGAAAAGCGGGTGCTGCAGGACGAATACTTTGCCCATGCGGAGAGGGCTATGGACAGCCTGCGCGCCGCAAAAGAAAACGCCGCAGCCCTTGAGAACAAGGGCGCGGCGGAAGGGACAAGGTTTGAAATCAAGAAAGATGCCGAGGGAGAAACTTACATTCAGATCGACGAGGATATTCTGAAAGGAATCCCGCAGGAAAACTGGAAATCGGTAGTCAAGCAGGCAATCAGAGAACGTTTCCCGGATGGCTTTGTAAGAAACGGCTGGACAATTCTGAACAGCAAAGATGGACGCAATGAGTTTGTCTGGTCGAAGTATTCAAAGGCATTACAGTGGGAAAATGCCACAGCGTATGCGGACAAGATGCGCATGGCTGCCAATCTTGATGAAATCATTGCAACTGCGGATGAGGTGTACCGCGAGCCCGCAAATCACAAAAATGCGGAAGCCTTCAACCGCGGAAGAATTAAAATCCGCGTGGGCGAAAACGCGTATGAGGCAGATGTGCTGACAGCCATCAAACCGGATACACGGGAGATTTTTTATGATATTGTTAACATCAAAGAAACAAAAATAAAGCCCTCCGGTGGTACCCACGTAGAATCCGAAGATTCAAGGAGTAGATTGCCGGAGAGCTTTACGGAGACCTTCGGCAAAGCCCACATGGAATCCGAAGATTCGGGGAGCAGCGGGTCGAAGATCTCTAACCAGAGTATAGCACAGGAAGCCGCTGAAAACAAGGGAAATGACGGGACGCTGAAGAAAAATGTACGATATCAGTTGAGCGAGGCAGACGAGCTGACGAAGCTGCGCGACGAACAGCAGCGGCTGGACGAGCAGCGGCGGGAGCTGAAGGAAGAACGCAGTGCCTGGCTGGGAAGCGACGCCGTGAAAGAGATCGAGGCGAAGAAGAAGGCACTGGGGATTTTTTCTGCAGAAGCAAAAGCCTACCGGGACAGCGAAGAATACCAGAATTATCTTGCAAAGCGCAAAGACTACAATGCCCGTATGGCGCAGCTGGAAGACCAGAGCGCTGTGCTGAACGGCCGGATCAAAGAGGCCGGTGCCCGGATGCAGCAGCAGAACGCAAAAAAAGGCAAAGCAGAACAGGCGGTATATGATGCCAAGGCCGAAGCCCACGGCGGAAAGGCGGAATACCGCCGCGTACTGGCAAAAGAACGGTTTGGCACGACAGAGGACTTCAGACGAGCCGGATACATTCTGCCGGACGGCCAGATGCTGGACTTTGCCCAGAATGACCGAACCCGAGATACCGATCACCGGGAGATCATGAGCGTGTTCGGTTCGGCAGAGGTGAAAAATGGAACAGAAGCGCTGAACGAATTTCTGCTGGACGGCAATGTGCGCGTGATGGCTGAAGCACCGGGAGTGGATCTCTCGGCAGACACAGCACCCACCACGCAGCAGCTGGAACAGATCTGGCAAATGGTGCAGGAGCTGGGCGGCGAGAAACGGCAGTTCACACTGGACATCTCCACAGCAGATGGTCGGGTGGCAGCCGGCAAGGAATACAGCGGACGTGTGGATGCTGACCGCGTAGTGCGGGAGATCCGGGAATATTACCAGACCGGTGAACTGGCACAAGAAAGCGACCTTGCAAAGTTCCGCTATCAGCTGGCAGAGCAGGCCGACCGGGATGCAAAACGGAATGACCAGCAGATGGCAAGCCGCACCATTGCGGACAAGGCTGCAGCACTGGACACCTTGAGCCAGTTCTTTGGGCTGACACGGGGTGTGAAGGTGAGTCGGACGGCCATTGAAGGACTGGCCAGCCGCTGGGCAAAGGCGAACGGCAGTAAGACGGACCGGGCCAAGCTTGCGAGGGAGACCGAGGTACTGGTGGACTACCTGAAAGCCGACGGTGCGGACATGGAAAAAGCCAATGCGCTGGCCGAAACGCTGGCGGGAGAAATTCTGGACGGGGCAGTTTACCGCAACAGTGAGCTGTGGGACGAATACCCGGAACTGCACAAGCTGGAATATACCGTGAACAGAAGCGGACAGGCAAAGGCAGAACTGGTGAAAGCATACGGCAGCTGGAGTGAAGCAGTGGCCGAAGCACGCAGGCACGGCGTGACCTTACGGCAGGCCGAAAGCGTGCGGGACGGCAACCCGGCACAGCAGTACGAAAGCGTGATCAACGACAACCGCGCTGTGGACGGCACCAGCGACGGTGCAAAGGCATTGTGGAAAGCTGCAGCGCAGCAGGCGGGTGTGGATGGTGCAATGAGCATGGAAAGCACCGAGTGGCTGAATGTGCTGATGAACCTGCACGATGCCATCAAGCCTGCGGCTATGAGCCGGTTTGCAGACGATGCAGAGTATGAGGATGCAAAGATCGAACTGGCGGGCCGGATCATCGGTGACATTATGGCGACACCGGAGATGACTGACGCGCAGGCTATCTTTGAGGGCATCCAGCGACACAATATGGATGTGGCAAGAGCCGCAGCAGGCAGCAAAGAACGTGCTGCAGAGGTGGCAAAGGAACTGCGCGGCGTACAGAAAGCACAGCAGCGGGAGTTTGGCCGCAGAATGCAGGAAAACCGGCGCACTGCAAACCAGAACGCCGAAGTACAGCAGATGACCGAACTGCAGCGGCAGAACGCAAGAGCGGAAAAGCTGCTGGACCAGAACCTTGAAACCTTTGGTGTGGATGTTTCCAATGTGGGCAACCTGAACGAAAAGCTGACAGTGCTGCGGGAAAGCTATGAGCGGGAAATGAAGCAGGAAGTGAAACGCCTGAAGGCCGAGCGGCAGGAAATGCTGGATGAAGCAAAGCTGTGGTATCGGGAACGCATGGAAGAACTGCGGGAGGAAAATGCAGATCTGAGTATGCGGCTACGGGAAGAGCAGCGGCGCGCGGACAAGGCAGAATACAGCCTGATCGTGCAGGAAAATGAGATCATGGAATGGGAGGCGGATAACGAACGTAAGCGGGCCGCATGGGAGCAGAAACAGGCGCAGCGGAATGCCCTGGCCATTGAAACGGCGCGCCAACAGCGGGACGAAGACATTGCCGTTGCGAAGGCAGTAGCGGAAAAGCGAGTGCAGCGGGCACGGGATGCACGGAAGATGGACGAGCTGAAACGCAGCATCCGGCAGAACGCGGCACAGCTGAACCAGATGCTGCTGCGGCCCAGCAAGGACAAGTATGTACAGCCGGGGCTGATCGATGCGGCAGCACAAGTGGCAAAGCTGGCGGACATGACCATTCTGAACGAACGGGCCGTGAACCAGCTGACGAGGCTGCAGGACTGGATCCGTCAGAGTGCGGGCAGCGAGAACAGCCCAAACGCCATGACCGAAGAATGGAAGCAGACCGGCGTGGATACCCTGATCCAGACGCTGCGGGACGACCTGCAGACGACAAAGGACACAAAGCTGACCAAACTGCACGAGCAGCTGGCCGAGGCAGAAGTTTTACCGGACAGCGAGAAAGCATGGGCACTGCAGGAACGGCTGCGCAAACGCATCAAGGAGACGGAGAACCGCACCTATCTGCCCATGACGGTGGATCAGATGCGGATGCTGAAGGCTATTACCAGCTCGACGCCGCATGTGATCCGCAATGCAAACAAGACGGTGAGTCTTGCAAAGGCTGAAGAAGTGAGCGCAATCGCAGAAGGCGCAGCCAGCGAGGTGAATGCCAGCAAGGGCAACCACCCCGGCGGAAAGCTGGACGGCGTGCACAATCTGCTGACAAAGTATCAGTTGGATATGCTGGGCGCGGAGCGGGTGTTCCGTATGCTGGGCGGCTACGCGAAGAACGGCCAGATGGAAAAGATGGCCCAAATGCTGAACGACGGCCAGTACCGGCAGACGAAGATCACCGTGGAAGGCGAAAAGCTGTTTGCCAACGTGACCGGAAAAGAACACGTGAAGGAAATGCAGAACTTTGCAGGCCCGGGCGCAGACCTTGTGGACGTGGGCCTGACCGATGTGAAGGGAAAGAAAGCCGAACTGACCCATGCACAGCTGTGCAGTTTGTACATGCACCTGCACAACACCGACAGCCTGAACCACCTGATGAACGGCGGACTTGTGATTCCGGATGCAAAGCTGTACAACAAAGGTGACATTGAGCAGGCTTACCAGAAGGGACAGACCGTACATCTGGGAATGCTGACGGATGCGGACGGGACCCCGACAGCGGATAGCATCCTGCAGACGGTGGAAGCGGCCATGACTGACTATGACCGGGCATGGTGCGCGGACATGAAAGAGTTCTTCGACAACTACACCACGAAGCTCATCAACGAGACGAGCCTGCAGCTGGTGGGCTACCAGCGGGCAACCGTGAAAAACTACTATCCCATTGCGGTGGATAAATCGGTGCTGGCGACCCAGATCGACGGCCTGAATCTGGACGCGACCATTGAGGGACGCGGTTTCCTGAAGAACCGCGTGAAGAGCGGACAGCCCGTTTTGCTGGAAGAATGCGCAAATGTGGTGCAGCGCAGCCTGCGGGACACGGCGGCGTATGCGGGCCTGGCCGCGCCCATCCGGGACGTGCAGAAGATCCTGAACAGCGGCGTGGAGACGCGGGAAAGGCTTGCAAACCTGAAGAACGGCATCATCAAGGAACAGTGGGGCAAGGATGCGGTGAGCTACATCGATGACCTGCTGACCGACCTGCAGACTACCCAGCGCAAGCGGCCCAGCACCTTTAACAAAGTACTGGGAAACCTGCGCGGGAACTATGCAGGCGCAGTGCTGACGCTGAACCCGGGCGTTGCCATTGCGCAGGCGGCAAGCCTGCCCACAGCAGCGGCCGTACTGGGCGGCGACACCATGGCGGCAGTGGTACCCTTTGTGAAGAACCTTTCGCCCAAGGCGCGGACAGCGCTGGAAACGGAGATCAAAGAGCACGGAGACGTGCTGCTGGACTGGCGCAAGCGCGGCAGCCAGAACGGCGAGCTTGCCAGCATTGGCAAGCAGGAAACATTGGCGGAAAAGGGCATGGACAAGCTGCCGAACTGGCTGACCGGCTGGATCAACGGGATGGACGAAGTGACGGTAGCAGCCCTGTGGGAAGGCAGCAAGCGATACGTGCAGAACCACACGGCCGAGTTTGAAGGCGCGGAGGTGACAGGCAGCCCGGCCTATTGGGAAGCGGTGAACCGCACCTATCAGAAGGTGATCGAGCAGACACAGCCCAACTACACCGTGATGCAGCGGGCGGGCATTCAGCGCAACCCTAACGAACTGCTGAAGCAGCTGACCATGTTCACCACCCAACGTTTCCAGAACTACGGCATTCTGGCGGATGCCATTGGCGATTACAGGGCACAGGCGGAACGCTACCGGCAGAACCAGAGCGATGAAAACAAAGCGGAATTGCAGCGGGCAAAAACACAGCGAAACCGGGCTGTTGTGAGCCAGGCGGCACAGACGGCGGTGTTTGCGATCATGAAGATTGGCGCAGATTTCCTTTTGCACCGGTGGGACCGGGAGCAGGACGAAAACGGCGATGTGACCGTGAAGAGCATGTGGAAACGGTTTGCAAGCCTGTACACAGAAAGTTTTGCGGGAAACTTTTTGTACGGAAGTGAGTTATACAGTCTGATCGACAATGCTGTGAACGGTAAGGATTACGACGTGCTGAGTGCAGCAAGCATCAGCGTGGTGAATGATCTGGCCGGAGATGTGCAGAAGTTTTTTGCGGAGTTCCGGAAAGACACCAGTGAAATGGACGAAGAACAGCTGCAAAAGCACCACAATAAGCTGATGCAGCGCAGCATGACGCTGCTGGAGGACAGCTTTGAAGTGGCGGGTGTACCCTACGGCAATGGACGGAAGATTGTAGAAGCGGTAAAGGGCTACTATGGTGACCTTGAAAATCTTGCGCACGGAGGACAGTTCAGCTTTAATTCTGTGCCGCAAAGCGCCACCGGCCAGTATGACCGGCTGTACAACGCCTATGCCGGCGGCGACAGCGACGAAGCAAAGGCCGCAGTGGAGAAGCTGAACGCTATGGTGGAAGCGGGAACCATTGCGGAAAACAAAATGTACAGCCAGCTGAAGAGCCGCCTTGTAAAGTACGACGTGCGGGTGCGGCAGGCTGCTGAAGAGCAGAATGCAGGAAACGACCAGAAGCGGTACGAGCTGGAAAACGAGATGATCGAACAGCTGAGCGAAGTGCTGGGCCTGCCGAAGGGAAAGCGCGGGGATGTGGTGGACTGCGTGACCGGCGCGGTGAACCAGCTGGCCGAAACGCAGCTGAAGGGCGACAACGCCAGCGCGACAGATGACCTTGTGGAAGCTGTGGACAGTTGGGACGCAGGTGCTGTGCAGGAAGAATATGACAGGCTGGCGAAGGCGGGCAAGAGCGCGACGACACTTAAAAGCAAGATCACCGAGACGGCAAAGCCGGAATACCTTGCGGGCAGTGATGCAGACCGGCAGCAGATGGAAGAAATGCTGTTGGCGCTCAAGGACGCGGACGGCAAAGAGCTGTACACGGAGAAAAACTTTGCCCAGTGGGTGAAGGAGGCAGAAAAGAAAGCAGAGGAAGGACCGGAACCGGACCCGTATGCGGCAGTGAGGTAAGAAAAGAAAAATCCCCCGGCGCGATGAATTTCACGCCGTGGGATTTGTATATGTGGTTCTTTTGAAATGGAAAAGTTTGAAAAAAGTCCGCAGTGTTATTACGGACGTTTGTGTGATAGGCTGAGAAGGACGGAAGGAGGCAGCGGGATGCGGGTGAAAATTATTCGGAAAAACTTTGGCGGTGTGGAGTTTGGCCCGGAGATGCGGGTGCTGCATCTGGGCGGGCAGAGCAGCGCCAATGTGGAAAGGCTGAAGTTTGAGCTGCCGCAGGAGTGGGCCGGATGTGCCGTGACGCTGCACATCCAGCGGCAGGACGGCACACTGCCGACACCGATCCTGCTGGACGAGGAGCACAGCGCAGCAGTGGGCAAGGAATTTACCGCCAGCCCCTGCGGCAGCTGGATGCTGCTGGCTCTGGGTGAGGACGGATACCGGGCGTTGACCCGACCGGCCCGGTATGACTGCTATGAAACACTGAACACAGACGGCGATGCAGAAATCAGCCCGACGCAGTACGAGCTTTTTGTGGCGCGGGTGCTGGGATATGCGACCGGGGCACAGGAAAGCGCAAAGGAAGCGCGGAACGCGGCCGCAGCAGCAAAGCAGGACGCAGACACTGCAGCGACAGCCGGAGCGAACGCGGCAAGGGCGGCAAAAATGGCACAGGAAGCGGCAGGCAGCGCCCAAGGCGATGCGGAGCGGGCGCAGCGGGCTGCAGATCGTGCCGAGAATTTTGCGCCGCCCGAAGATGGCGCGGTGGTAAGTGTGAACGGCAGGGGCGGCGTTGTGACTCTGACGGCGGAGGATCTTGGTGCGGTGGGAGCGAACAGCGCGGGCTACGTGAAGAGCATTTCGCTGACAGACCGCACCCTGACACTGACCTTCGGCGACGGAAGCACGAAGACCATGCAGACCAAGGACACCACGGCACTGGAAAACATGACCGGCATCCTGCCCGCAGCACATGGCGGCACCGGAAAGAATACCCCGTTGACTGCGGACGACGTGGGTGCGGTGGAAAAGGGAAGCGGTGACTACCTGAAGAGTGCAGAGCTGCAAAACGGAGAACTGGTGCTGACCTTTGGCAGCGGCGACACCGTGCACTACACCCTCCCCGCCGCCACCACCACCACGCTGGGCGGTGTCAAGCTGAGTGACGACTTCACGGCAGATGCAGACGGCACGCTGCATCTGGCGGGCGGTACTGCCCCGGACCCTTACCCCGTGGGCAGCATCTACCAGAGCACCGCACGTACAAGCCCTGCCGCACTGTTCGGCGGTACATGGCAGGAGATTGCGCAGAACCGGGTACTGATGGGTGCTGGCAGCGGCCACGTAGCGGGCACCACCGTGGAGGCCGGACTGCCGAACATCACAGGCTCTTTTGTCGCGGATGTAAAAAAGGGTG
>PVMN01002522.1_pt1 | contig 18586 bp, 14 predicted proteins | sample 1853401 | NCBI WGS metagenome assembly PVMN01 (sample SAMN08533510, study PRJNA380276) | Human gut metagenome, whole genome shotgun sequencing project.
TCCGGCTATCCGGAAGATACGATTCTGGCAGCTGTGATGACATGCAACGGATGCAAAGAAACCAATGCAAAAGAACCTGCTGAAGATGAGGGAATTTTGGAAAAGGCAGACCGGCTGGTCAGTGAAAAGATCAGCGTCATCCATGTCGGGGTATGCCGTCTGAATGAGGAAAAAAAGGAATGTCCGCGGATAACACAGATCTGCGGTCTGATAGAAGAACGCGGGATCAAAGTGATCCGAGGAACCCATAAAGAATAAGAGAAAACCGCCGTATCTTTCCGAAAATGCCGGAAATACGGCGATTTTTTTACAGAATGTTTCTGCGAAAATTTGTGTAAGTTCTGGTAAAACCAGACATATGGTGGTATAATAAGAACATTAAAAAAAGGCTCGGGTGCAGCGACCTCAAAAAACGCTGCGCTGTAGATTTACTGACAGAAAGTACAGCCGAACAGAAAGAAAGGATGGTGCAGTGTTATGAATTTCAATACAACAAAACTTGAAGAGCTGCTTGCAACATTGAAGAAGAAAGAAGAAGAGAAAGACAAGAACACAGTCCTTTGGGTACTGGCGATCATCGGTGCAGTTGCAGCTGTTGCAGGTATTGCATTTGCAGTATACCGTTTCTTCGCTCCGGATTATCTGGAAGATTTCGAAGAGGATTTTGATGATGATTTCGATGATTATTTCGAGGATGAGGAAGAGTAAGAACAGAACCTTTTCCAGAATGCGTTTTCTGGCGCAGTAATAAGAAATGTGAATGATTGGAGCCCCGGCGCGATACCGGGGCTTGATCTTTGAACAGGGTTTACACAGCGGAAATGAAATATCCGTAGGATATATAACAGAAAGAGGATTTATGAAAAAAGGCGAAATTTACGAGGGCGTTATAGAAAAAGTTGAGTTTCCAAACAAGGGTTTTGTGTGGGTAGATGACCAGAAAGTAATTGTAAAAAACGGAATTCCGGGGCAGAAAGTGCGTTTTATGATCAATAAGAAGCGTTCCGGACGTGCAGAAGGACGTCTTCTGGAAGTTCTGGAGAAATCCCCGTTGGAGACAAGAGAGCCAGCCTGTCAGGAATTCCCGGCCTGCGGTGGTTGCATGTACCAGACCATGAGCTATGAGGCACAGAAAAAGATGAAAGAGCGTCAGGTGAGGGAGCTGCTGGATGGAGCAGTAAAGGAAAGCCTGGCAAAAATCGGGCAGAGCAGTGATGAGATAGAAATAGCTGAGAGCACAGATAGCTTATATCACTGGGATGGAATCTATGGCAGTCCTATTGAGTTCGGGTACCGGAATAAGATGGAGTTTTCTTTTGGAGATGAGTATAAGGATGGCCCGTTATCTCTTGGACTTCACAAGAAGGGAAGCACTTATGACATCCTGAATACAGATGATTGTAAACTGGTGCATCCGGATATGACGAAGATCCTTGTCTGTGTGCGGGAGTTTTTCCTGGAACGAAATGCCAGTTTTTATAAGAAGCTTCAGCATGTAGGATATCTCCGCCATCTTCTTATCCGACGAGGTGTGACAAGCGGCGAGATCCTGGTGCATGTGGTAACGACTACCCAGGAAGAATATGATCTGGAGCCTCTGAAAGAACAGCTTCTTGCGCTTTCTCTGGAAGGTAAGATCGTGGGAATCATGCACATTTTAAATGATTCTTTATCTGATGTGGTACAGAGTGATGAGACGAAGATACTCTATGGAAAGGATTATTTCTATGAAGAACTTCTTGGGCTGAAATTTAAGATCAGCACCTTTTCATTCTTCCAGCCAAATTCCCTGGCTGCGGAGATCCTTTATTCCAAAGTGCGGGAATATGTAGGAGATACCAGAGATAAGATAGTGTTTGATCTTTACAGCGGAACCGGCACCATTGCCCAGCTTGCGGCATCTGTTGCCAGCGAGGTGATCGGTGTGGAGATCGTGGAAGACGCGGTAAAAGCCGCCAGAGAAAACGCTGCACTTAACGGCATTGATAACTGCCGTTTTATTGCCGGGGATGTGCTGAAGGTTCTGGATGATGTGCATGAGAAACCGGATATGATCATTCTGGACCCGCCGAGAGATGGTGTTCACCCCAAAGCTCTTCCGAAGATCCTGGCTTACGGAGTAGATCAGATCGTATACATTTCCTGCAAGGTTACAAGCCTTGTGAGAGACCTTCCGGCATTTTATGAAGCCGGATACGAGATGACCAACGCCTGTGCAGTTGATCAGTTCTGTCAGGGAGTTCATGTGGAAACAATCGCGCTTCTTTCCAGGAAAAATAAATAAAGATTACGGGGCTGACGATTCACGATTTATTAATCGTTAAAGCATCAGCCCCGTGTTTTTCTGTCGGAGTATTATTCAGTTTTTACCTCTCCATCATGCTGATGGACTCAATTCCGACGCTTCCGCCGCGGACAACTTCAATATGCTTGAACTCTTCTTTGATGAGCTTGATAACAGCATCGTTTTTGGTTGCGGTCTGGACGAATTCCAGGAGGAGGCTGTCTTTTCCGTAGTCAATAACACGGGCCTTGAAAGTTTCAGCGATCTGGAAAAGTTCCACTTTGTCTTCCGGGGAGCAGCCTTTTACTTTGATGTAAAGGATCTCTTTCATTCGAACGAATACATCTGTAAAATCAATAACCTTGATAACCTCGATCATACGGTTCAGCTGTTTTTTGATCTGCTCAAAAGTCTCATCATCACTGACTGTGGCAATAGTCATTCGTGAAACTGTGGGATCCTCTGTGGTTCCAACAGTAAGACTGTCCAGGTTATAGGACTTTCCGGAGAAAAGACCGGAAATCTTGGAAAGAACACCAACCTGGTTTTCAACGTAAAGAGAGATCCATCTTTTTTTCATTCCTTTATCCATTTTTCATTCCTCCTAACAATCCATGATCAGATCAGCCAGAGTACCACCCGGCTTAACCATCGGGTAAACCATTTCCTCCGGATCAATGATAAATTCGATGATCGTAGGAGCTTTTGTATTCTTCTTAGCCTCTTCGAAAGCAGCCGCAATCTGATCTTTTTCAGTTACGCGGATACCTTTTGCCCCATAGCTTTCTGCAAGACGGATGAAATCTGGTGTGTATTCCGGATACTCCTGGCCTTCTGTACGGCGGGAGAGGGCACCGGCTTTTAAGTTTGTCATAGCGTAGCGTTTTCCATAGAAAAGTTTCTGCCACTGGCGGACCATTCCCAGATATTCATTATTAAAAATGCAGCAGATGATCGGAAGCTCTTCCAGAACAGCGGTGGCAAGCTCCTGGATATTCATCTGCATGCCGCCGTCACCGGAAACAGAGATGACAGGTGTGTCTGGATTTCCGATCTTTGCACCGATAGCACCTGGAAGGCCGTACCCCATGGTTCCAAGTCCGCCGGACATGATCAGCTGGCGGTTCTCAGTGATATCTGCATACTGGCTTACAAGCATCTGATGCTGTCCAACATCTGTAACAAGAATTGCTTTATCAAACTGACGGTTGATCTCGCCGATGATATCCAGAGGCCCCATCATACCACGGTCTTTCATGGTAAGCGGATGCTCTTCTTTCCATTCCTGGATCTGTTTCAGCCATTTGCCGGTGCTGCATTCCTGAACATATTCGTTCATCTTGGCTATGGCTTCCTTTGCGTCAGCAACGATCGGAATATCAACATGGATGTTTCTGGAAATAGAAGCAGTATCAATATCAATGTGGACGATCTGTGCATGCGGTGCAAATTCATGGAGCTTGCCTGTGATACGGTCATTGAAACGCGTTCCGATGGAGAAGAGGAGATCACATTCATTGACTGCCATGTTCGCAGCATAAGCACCGTGCATGCCAAGATTTCCGATAAACAGAGGGTTTCTGGTAGAGATCGCGCCACGTCCCATAACAGTAGTAACAACCGGAACCTGAGTTTTCTCAACAACCTGAGTAAAAATCTCCTGCGCGCGGGAGATGATCACACCGCCACCTGCAAGAAACAGAGGCTTCTTTGCCTTCTGGAGCATTTTGAGAGCTCGTTTCAGCTGACCAATGTGAACGCTGGTATTCGGCTTGTAGCCACGGATATTGACGCTTTTAGGATACTCGGCACTTCCAAGCTCTGCCATCACATCTTTCGGAAGGTCGATGAGAACAGGGCCGGGGCGTCCGGTACGTGCAATGTAGAATGCTTCTTTGATAATACGGCCAAGATCTTCACGATTACGGACGGTTACTCCGTATTTTGTAATGCTTCTTGTGATTCCTACGATATCAACCTCCTGGAAAGCATCGTTGCCGATCAGGTGACGGGCTACCTGACCGGTGAAGCATACAAGTGGAACGCTGTCGTAGTTGGCAGTTGCAAGACCTGTCACAAGGTTGGTGGCTCCAGGGCCGCTGGTAACAAGACATACGCCGACTTTTCCGGTTGTTCTGGCGTAGGCGTCAGCTTCATGGACAAGGGCCTGCTCATGGCGTGGCAGGATGATGTCAATGTCGCTCTGTTTATATAATTCGTCACTGATATCAATGGTGCAGGCACCAGGATAACCGAACAGAACATCAACGCCTTCTTCTTTTAAGGCTTTTACAAGCAATTTGTTTCCGGAAATCTGTTTCATGAATTGGTTCCCTCCTTTGGTGATGTGGATAGTTAAGCAGATAAGGGTTGCCACGGAATATTTTTTCCAATAAAAAAGTCCCGGCATATCGAATAAATATGCTCAGGACGGATGATTCCGCGGTACCACCTGTTTTCAGAGGTAAAACTCTGCTCTCTGTCAGTACAAATATACTGCTTCCCTGTAACGTAGGAATAACGTTGGAGCCTACTGCATGAAAATTCATGGTTCAGTCCACTGCTCGAGGGCTACTTCCATAGCTCTGTCACGAAGATTCTCACCGGCCATCTTCTCTCTGGGCATCCGGAGACTATGTACTACTCCCTGTCATTGCATTTAGTAAATATAGATAAAAATTTTATACTATTATAATATAAAATATCGGAACTGTCAATCGCAGAAATCGCATATTGCGGTGCGAATGACAGTTCCGATGTCAGAGTATTATTTGCTTTTATGTTTCCGGATTTTCCTCTGTTTCCGGAGTTTTTTCCGGAAGGTAAACATGAACCTGTTCGATACGGTTCTTATCCAGCTTTTCCACAATAAGACGGATGCCTTCCTCTGTGATCACCTCATCACCTGCAACAGGCAGGCGATCCAGATGTTCGATGATAAATCCGCCAAGAGAATCATAATCCTCAGAATCCAGCTCTGTGTGAAGATGATCGTTCACATCGTCCAGGTGCATGGAACCTTCGATGATATATTCGCGGTCACTGATCTTCTGGACGAGTTCATCTTCTTTTTCATCGTACTCGTCATGGATCTCACCGACGATCTCCTCCAGGATATCCTCCAGTGTGATAAGACCGGCCATATCACCGTATTCATCCAGCACAATGGCAATGTTAAAGGTGGAATCCTTCATTTCAACAAGCAGATCGGAAATACTCTTGCGCTCGTATGTGAAGTGCGGTTTCCGGAGAAAATTGTCTATTACGAATTCTGTGTCCTTGTCGTAGAGAAGAAGATCTTTCATATTGATAATTCCCACGATATTATTCTGGCTGTCTTTATAAACAGGGAGACGTGTGAATTTATCTTCGCGGAAAATCAGCTCATCATAGGTGGAAGCCACATCTGCAAAAGTTACATGAACTCTCGGTACCATGATATCTTTGGCTGTGGCATCGCCCAGATCAAATACATTGTAGATCATTTCTTTTTCATCGGATTCAATGACGCCGTCCTCATGGCTTACATCCACGATCGTACGAAGTTCTTCCTCGGTCATGGCCTTGCTGGCTGCATCCGGGTCCACACGCATCAGGCGCATCACACCTCTTGAAAAGAGATTGATGATGAAGATCACCGGTGTCATGATGGTCATAAGAAATTTAAAGACCGGGATATAGCGGAGGGTGATCTTTTCAGAGTTAATGGTTGCGTAGTTCTTGGGGGTGATCTCGCCGAAGATCAGGATCAGAATCGTCAGGATCACCGTTACGATGCTGACCATATAGCCGCCAAAGCTGTATGCAAGTGTGGTTGCAAGGGAAGAAGCCGAAATGTTCACAATGTTGTTTCCGATGAGAATCGCACTGAGAAGCTTGGGCGTCTGGTTCTCCAGGATATCGAGAGCCATGGCTGCGCGCTTGTTTCCTTCGTCTGCAAGAGAGCGGAGACGGATCTTGTTTACCGACATCAGCGCGGTTTCGTTAGATGAGAAAAAGGCTGACAATGCCAGCAGAATAAGTAATATGATTATCTGGTAAGTGTCGCTGGGGTCCACTTTCAATATTCACTCCTTTAAAAATAAGATTATTTGGTTAAAAATATACAGATACTCCCACATTATATACGTTTTACTGGATTTTGGCAAGAGCCGGACCAGTACAGCGGATATAGATATATGAAAAAATACGAAAATAAGTCTGCTTCTTGACAAAAGAGTAAGTTTAGACTAACATATATGTGTATTCATATATAAAGAAGAAATGTATAGGAATGGAAGGAGAGATTTATGTTTCTGGAGATAAAAGGAATCAAAAAATCCTTCGGGGCAGGAGAGAGCCATGTAGATGTTCTGAAGGGAATCGATCTTGAGATTGAAAAGGGAGAATTTTGTGTGCTTCTGGGGCCGTCCGGTTCCGGGAAATCCACGCTGTTAAACATTATCGGTGGCATTGACGGAGCAGATGCAGGAAGCATTACCATTCAGGGAGAACAGCTGGAGGATATGAAGGAAAAGAAGCTTTCCCTCTACCGCAGAAAACATCTGGGATATATTTTTCAGATGTATAATCTGATACCCAATCTGACGGTAAGGGAGAATATTGAGGTTGGCGCATATTTAAGTGACAGACCGCTGGATGTGGATGAGCTGCTGGAAACACTGGGACTCTATGAACATCAACGGAAGCTTCCGAACCAGCTTTCAGGAGGCCAGCAGCAGAGAACTGCCATTGGACGTGCCATTGTAAAAAATCCGGATATCCTGCTTTGTGATGAGCCTACCGGCGCACTGGACTACAACACATCCAAGGAAATCCTGAAGCTGATCGAAACAGTCAATCACAAATACGGAAATACTATAGTCATGGTTACTCATAACGATGCCATCAAGGATATGGCAGACCGTGTGGTAAAGCTTCGTGACGGTATGATCCGCAGAAACTATCAGAATGAGCAGAAGATTCCGGCTGCTGACCTGGAATGGTAAGGGGGCATTATGAAGAATCCTTTACGTAAACGTATCCCCAGGGAACTGAAGGGGGAATTTGGAAAATATCTGGTGGTTTTCCTGCTGATGGTACTGACCATCGGGTTTGTGTCCGGTTTTCTGGTAGCCGATGGAAGCATGCTGAAGGCTTATAATGAGAGCTTTGATAAATATAACATCGAAAACGGAAATTTCCGTACTGCGGAAAAGATTTACAGTTCTCAGTGGAAGGATATTGAAGCTGCCGGTGTTAAGCTTTATGCGAACTACTATATAGAAGAAGATCTGGATAACGGAAGCACCATGCGTTTTTTTAAAAACCGTGAGAAGGTGAATAAGGTCTGCCTGCTGAAGGGAGAAATGCCGTCAGGGCAGGGCGAGATCGCCATTGACCGTATGTATGCGGATAACAACAGTCTTAAGGTAGGAGATACCCTGATCAGAGGTGAAAAATCCTGGAAGATCACAGGCCTGGTGGCACTTTCGGATTACAGTGCCCTGTTTCAGAATAATAATGATTCCATGTTTGATTCTGTAAAGTTTGGTGTGGCGATCGTAACTCCGGAGGAATTTGAAAACCTGGATCAGGAAAAGCTCCGGTACAATTATGCATGGATATATGATCATCAGCCAAAAAACGAAAAAGAGGAGAAGAAGATTTCCGAAAATCTCATGGAAGACATCGGCAAAGTGGTAGCTCTGGAAGCCTTTGTCCCACGTTATCTTAACCAGGCGATCATTTTCACCGGCGATGATATGGGCGGAGACAGGGCAATGGTCATCACGCTTCTTTATATTGTGATCGTGATCATGGCTTTTGTGTTTGGAATTACCATTAGCAATACGATCCGAAAGGAAGCCGGTGTTATCGGTACGTTACGTGCATCCGGTTATACCAGACGGGAGCTGATCCTTCATTATATAACGCTTCCGGTTTTGGTCACGCTGGCCGGTGCCCTGATCGGAAATATTCTTGGATATACCGTATTTAAGGGTGTATGTGCAGACATGTATTACGGGAGCTATAGTCTGCCGACTTATGTGACCGTATGGAATGCAGATGCCTTTCTTCTGACAACTGTAGTTCCGGTCATCATTATGATACTGATCGATTATGTGGTGCTCAGGTACCGCCTGCAGCTTTCGCCTCTGAAGCTCCTGCGAAGGGATTTTTCCGGTAAAAAACAGAAACGTGCAGTGTATTTAAGCCCGAAGATAGGAATTTTTTCCAGGTTTCGCCTCCGGGTGATCTTTCAGAATGTCAGCAGTTATCTGGTGCTGTTTGTGGGAGTTGTTTTTGCAAATTTGCTGCTGTTTTTCGGAATGCTTCTTCCGTCTACGCTGGATCATTATCAGCTTGAGATCCAGGAAAATATGCTGGCGAAATACCAGTACATGCTTTCGGTTCCGGCAAGTGCCTATTCAGGAAATAAAGCGGATGCCATGAGTTCTCTTATGGAATATTATATGGATACCAGAACGGATAATAAGGATGCAGAAAAATTTTCTGCATATTCCCTGAATACCATGCCTGGTAAATATAAAAGTGAGGAGATCACTCTCTATGGCGTAGAGCCGGATAGCGAGTATATCCGTGCAGATCTTTCGGGAGAGGGTGTTTATATTTCCAGTGCTTATGCAGATAAATTCCGGATCAAGGAGGGGGATACCATAACTTTGAAGGAAAAATACGAGAAGGATGAGTATTCCTTTAAAGTAGATGGGATCTATGATTATGCGGCAAGCCTCTGTGTATTTATGGAAAGAGATAAACTGAATGAGGCATTTGATCTTGGAGATGATTATTTTGGAGGATATTTCTCTGATACAGAGATCAGGGATATCCCTTCAAAATATATCGGCTCTGTCATTGATCTGGAAGCTCTTACAAAAATATCCAGGCAGCTGGATGTCTCCATGGGAGATATGATGGGAATGATGTATGGATTTTCCGTGATCATTTTCCTGGTGGTGATCTATCTGCTTTCCAAGGTCATCATCGAAAAAAATGCCCAGTCGATTTCCATGACCAAGATCCTGGGCTATACAAATGGCGAGATCAGCCGTTTGTATATACTTTCCACATCACTTGTGGTGGTGTTCTGCCTGCTGTTAAGTCTTCCTGTTGAACGGCAGATTATGGAAGTGCTGTTCCGCGAGATGATGCTTTCCAGTATTTCGGGATGGATCACCATGTGGGTGGATCCCATGATCTATGTGAAAATGATGGGGATCGGAATCGCAGCCTATGCAGTGGTAGCAGTGCTGGAATTCCGGAGGATCCGTCATGTGCCTATGGATGAAGCACTGAAAAATGTGGAATAATATGTGACATCCGTATATATATCCGGAAAAATAATTCAGGATATCCGAAAATTTTACAGAATATACAACAGAATCAGGAGTATGTGTGGTTTAACCGAATGCGGTGCTTTTATCCGCTCAAACAGTTATCTGTGAATAACCACATATACTCCTTAAATATTCATAAATTTTCCGGAATACTGGAAATATTACTACAAACTTGTTATAATAATCCCATACTTCCCGTTGGAGGGAATAATTCAAACAGGAAATCAGGTGAGGAACATGGCAGGCAGAAAGAAGGATCCGCTGTATAAAAGCTTCGGATATGCGTTTCAGGGGATTTTTACCTGCATTCGCAAGGAAAGAAATATGAAGATCCACTGTATGGTGGCAGCGCTTGTGGTGATCGCAGGACTGATCCTTGGGATTTCCGTGACAGATTGGTGCATCTGCCTAGGACTGTTCGGAATGGTGATGGCGCTTGAACTGGTGAATACGGCAGTGGAAGCTGTTGTGGATCTGGTCACAGAGGAACGTCACCCTCTGGCAAAGATCGCCAAGGACACAGCAGCCGGAGCAGTACTGATCGCAGCGATCATGGCAGCGATCGTCGGACTGATCATTTTTGTTCCCAAGGGACTTGCTTTTCTGGGAATATGACAGGAACAGAAAACTTTTGTTTCAGGATAGGGTCTGGTGTCGGACTGTAGTGTGATGGTCCGGCAGCTGCCGGTTTCAGGAAAGGAGAAAATATTATGGAATTAGGTGAAGGACTGAAGAAAATTTTACTGGTGGGTATTGGTACAGCAGCAGTGACAGCAGAGAAATCCAAAGAAATTCTGGATGAACTGGTAAAAAAGGGTGAGCTTACGGTTGAACAGGGTAAGGTTCTCAATCAGGAGCTGAAGCATAACATCAAATCAACGGTTAAGACAGCTGCTGATTCTGTAAAGGAATCTGCAGCCAGAAAGAATGATCAGGAAGAACTGAAGGCAACGATTTCCAGGTTGACACCGGAGCAGCTGGCTGCTGTGAAGACGCAGATCGAGCGCATGCAGGCCGAGGCTGCTGAGGAGAAAGCCGAGACAACAGAAGAACCGGCAGAGGAAGCTGTACAGGAAGCTTCTGCGGAAACAGAAAATGCAGAAGATACCGGGAGCGAAGAACAAGCAGCAGAGTAACCGACTGCGGATCGTAAATATCCGATTGACTAAACGACAACGCAGACGAAGCAGTAAATGGAGAAGCTTATGGGCAGAGAAGAACAGGAGAAGAAAGAAAATAACGGATATGGAGAACGGCTGAGAGAGATCACAGCCGTTCTGAAAAAGCATGCCATCACCCGGGGTGTTTCTCCTGAGAAGCTTCGGCTCATACTGGAAGATCTGGGCCCAACTTATATCAAGTTGGGTCAGATCATGTCCCTGCGTTCTGATATTCTTCCAAAGAGATATTGTGACGAGCTGATGAAGCTCTGCTCTGATGTACCGCCGATGCCTTTTTCCCAGGTGATCGAGGTACTGGAAGAGTCCATGGGCTGTCCGTGGCAGGCAGAGTTTCAGCATATTGAGCAGAAACCCCTGGGAGCAGCATCTATTGCCCAGGTGCATCGGGCTACATTGAAAACAGGCGAAGAGGTTGTGATCAAGGTTCAGCGAAAAGGAATCTATGAGACCATGGCCAGGGATATCGGTCTGATGCACAAGGCTGTACGTCTGATGCCTCCGGTGAGCATTAAGGGCATGGTGGATCTGAACATGGTTTTAAGTGAACTGTGGACTGTGACTCAGGAGGAGATGAATTTCCTGACGGAAGCTGCAAACATGGCAGAATTTGCAAAAAAGAACAAAGATGTGGCTTTTGTGAAAGTGCCGATCCTATACCGTGAGTATATTTCACCGCATATTCTTGTGATGGAATATATTGACGGTTTTGCTATCAATGACAAGGCTGATCTTCTGGCCAATGGTTATGATCTTAATGAGGTCGGAACGAAATATGTGGATAATTTCATCAAACAGGTGATGGAGGATGGCTTTTTCCACGCAGACCCGCATCCGGGAAACGTGCGGATCCAGGAGGGAAAGATCGTCTGGATCGACATGGGAATGATGGGACGGCTGACGGAGCGAGACCGCCAGTTGATCAGCGAAGCCATCGAAGGTGTTGCCATGAACAATATAGGCAAGATCCAGGATGCGGTCCTGGCTCTTGGTGAATTTAAAGGAAAACCGGATTCCAGCAAGCTGTATGAGGATATCCGCGGACTTATGGATAAATACGGTACTGCAGATATGGGAAACATTGATGTGGCAGAAGTCATGGTGGATCTGATGGAGGTCATGAAGGAGAATAAGATCATGATGCCTCACGGACTGACCATGCTTGCGCGAGGACTGACCCATGTTGAAGGGGTTCTGGCTGAGATCTGCCCGGAGATCAATATGACACAGATTGCCGCAGCAAGGCTCAAGGAGCAGTTGTTCAGCAACGGGAACTGGAAGCGTGAGATCAAAAAAGAAGGAAAAAATCTTGCCTGGTCCCTGAAACGTGCAGGGGATATTCCTTCTCTGGCAGCAGATTTCCTTCAGGGCTGTATGAAAGGGCAGACGAAGATCAATCTGGATCTTCATGCCTCGGATGATCTGGCGTGGCTTTTGCGCCGGCTGGTGCGGAATATTGTGATGGGGCTGTGGGTGATGGCACTTCTGATCAGTTCCAGCATTATCTGTACTACGGATATGAAACCAAAGCTGTGGGGGATTCCGGCGTTGGGCGCCTTTGGTTATGTGTTTGCTTTTATTATTGTTTTGTATGTGTTTATCAAGCATTTCTTTTCAGGAAAAAAATAAAAGACGGAGATCATTTGCAGAGTCTGCAGGATGGTTTCCGTCTTTTTTGCTGTTATGAAATTGTTCCGGACTGTCTGCAGTTAAGAGATATTATCTTTCATCAGGCAGGAAAATGACGGAGTGCAGGTATCTGGTCAGATGTAGATAGTTCCGCTGTAGGCTTTGCGGAATTCCTTTGGAGTGTAGCCGGTTCCCTGTCGGAAATAGTTGCAGAAGGATGGGGCGTCCCGGAAACCGCAGGAGAGTGCTGCTTCTGTGATGGTGCAGGAGGAAGAACAGAGAAGCTGGGCTGCCATCTGGAGGCGGTGTTTCAGGAGATATTGTTTTGGTGATGTATTTTCGTGTTCCATGAAGATACGGTAAAGGTAGGAACGTTCGATTCCTACGTAGCGTGCCACGTCAGAGATATGGATAGGGTAGGCGTAATTGTTCCTGATGTATTCGGAAGCTTGCTGAAAGTAGAGGGTTGAGATGTCGGTTCTGCTTTCGGAAGGCTTTTTTTGCATGACGGATAGCATCAGGAGGAGGTTTCCTGCGGAGGAAAGGCCGTTTCCGTTGTTTTCGGAAAAGGTGTCAAGGAGGTTTTGCATGTGGGTAAGGAGGCTGTTTTTCAGGGAGGGTGTTTCCGGGGTGAAGATGAGAGAGTCGGAAAATATGGTTTGTTTCAGGATTTCTTTGCAGGTGGAGCCGTCAAAGCCCGCCCAGGCATAGCTCCAGGGTTCGGAGCTGTCAGCGCGGTAGTAGATGGAGTCCATTGGACGGATGAGAAAAGCATCACCTGCTTTCAGATGGTAGGTGTGGCCGCTGCACTGGTAGATGCCTTTGCCGTGGAAGATCACGTGGAGGAGGTAGTGTGGGCGCATGGCTGGACCGAAGGAGTGGTTCGGGCCACAGTCTTCCTGACCGCAGAAGTAGACGGAAAGAGCGTGCTGGGGGTTGGGTTCTTTTTTCATTTGACTGGGCCTCCTGTTTTTTATCACAAAAGCGTAATATCTTCCTCCGGAGGAAGCAGTTTCTTAAAAAAACGATACAAAAGCATCGAATTGATAAAAGCTACAAGTCCAAATCCGAAGAAAAACCAGCAGCATACGTAAAGTGGCTGCAGCTTTACATCAAGATAAGTCATATATAATGGAAAGATCGTGATCACTGCAATGGCGATCGTTGTTGGAAAATGCATAAATGCCAACAGAAATGCATTTCTGCAAAGTGCTCCCAGCGTATTGGCAAAGGTTGCGATCACCGGGAAGATGTATAAAGTAAAAATAATCAGCAGAGTCAGGACTCCAACAGAAAGATAAAAGAGCATATGTGCAGCACTTCCTTCTGCATGGAGCAGGAAACGTATATTCAGGATGATCACGGCTCCGGCAGCAAGGATCAGTAGCCATACGATCAGTGACTGTTTGAAGTTTTCCTTAAAAGCTCTGAAAAATGTTTTCGTCGTGCCGTTGTTATTCCCCTTTACTGTACGCATCATGCAGTGATAAAGGGCAGTCAGTGAAGGCCCGGTGGTGATCACCGGGATACTGCAGAGAATAAAAAGAAGATTGGCGATCACGATGTCGCCCAGTTTGTTGAGGAATACATGAACGACATTATCTTCATTTAAAAGATTCATAACGAAATACCTCCTTATATAGAAATATAGAAATGAAAAACGGACCATATGGGAAAAGTCCGATCCAGATAATCTTAGCACAGTTTCTGACTGTGTGTAAAGAGAGGGAACACAGATAAGTATCCTGTGCATTATAAAGTGTGTTCAGTAATACGCTTCGCTGTGAATGCGGATCGTAAATACCCGTCTGACTGTGAGAAAACCGGTGTGGCTGAAAATCTTTTGAGGGAAAACCGGAGGATACAGCACATTTTATGGGACTGAATAAAAAACATGGAACTTTGCGTGCATATGTAGAAATAATGGCACGCATGGAATTATGTTAGGAACGGGAAAACAATTTTTTCGTCAAATGACATTTGTACATGTTTTGAGTTAGTAAAAACATACAAAAACAGACATGTAAAAATGTTGGTTTTGCCATAAAGAAACAAAAAGGTTTCAAAACATACTCAAAAATAGTGGAAATTATGAAAAAATATAAAAAAACATAAAAATACAGGAAAAAAATGACGGAAAATTAATAAACTATGAACAGAAAATGGATAAAATGAATAAAAAATAACATTTTTCCATATAGTAATGACAATAATCCATTTATCATTTTTCCATGTGCAATTATAATAATATCAACGGTCAGGGACGTGGAAAAAATATAAAAACTGACCAAAGAAAGAGGGAAAATAAGAAAGATTTAAAAGGAGGAAGAAGTTATGAATTTCAAAAGAGTAGCAGCATTATTGTTAGCAGGTGCCATGGTAATGACAGCAGTTCCGGTATATGCAAAAGGTGACGATGTTACACTTTCCGTTTCCATCTGGGACAGCAACCAGGAGCCGGGAATCAAAGAAATTCTTGCAGACTTCACAGAGAAGACAGGAATCAAGACAGAGATTTCCGTTGTTAAATGGGATGAGTACTGGACAATGCTCGAGGCCGGTGCGCAGGGTGGTTCCCTTCCGGACGTATTCTGGATGCACTCCAACGAGAGTGAGAGATACATGTCCAACGATATGCTTCTTGATCTGACCGACAAGATCAAAGACAGCGATCTGATCGATCCGGAGAACTATCCGGAGGATATCTGGGGACTGTATACATACGATGACAAATATTATGCAGTACCGAAGGATGTAGATACTATCGCTCTCTGGTACAACAAGACATTATTTGACGAGGCAGGACTTGATTATCCGACAGCTGACTGGACATGGGATGATGTTACAGAGGCAGCTAAGAAGCTTACTAAGGATGACGGTTCCCAGTATGGTCTCGGAATGAGAAATGATAACAACCAGGCTGGATACTACAACCTGATCTATGATAACGGCGGATATATCATCAGTGATGATAAGACTAAATCCGGCTGGGATGATGAGAAGACAATCGCAGCAATGCAGACACTGGAAGGATGGATCAAAGATGGTGTGATCCCGTCTCTTGAGACAATGTCCGAGAACAACGAGGACGTACTTTTCGAGGCTGGTAAGATCGCTATGACATGCCAGGGCTCCTGGATGCTTGCTGCATTTAAAGAGAATGAGTACACAGCAGCGAACTGTGATTGTGTAGAGCTTCCTAAGAATGCTGAGACAGGCAGAAGAGCTTCCGTATATAACGGACTTGGCTGGGCAGCATCTGCTTCCGGTAAGCACACAGACGAAGCTTGGCAGCTGATCGAGTACCTCGGATCCAAAGAGGCTCAGGAGAAACAGGCTGAGCTTGGTGTTACAATGAGTGCATACAAAGATACATCTGATGCATGGGCTAAATCCGCAGACTTCAACCTTCAGGCTTATCTGAACATGATGGATGACATGGAGATCCGTCCATACTCCAAATCTACTGTAACATGGGAGAACGAGGACAACGAGATCCTTAAGGGCGTATACACAGGCGACATCACAATGGAATAGGCTTGCAAGCAGATGGCTGATCAGATGAACGAGAAGCTGGCTGAGGAGTAAGCATTAAGAAACACCGATAATTAAGTGCAGTAATGAGAGGGGCCGCCGCACTCAGGTGCAGCGGCCTCATACATAGAAGGAATAGAAGGAGTGATTCTTATGGCTAAAACTACCAAGTCACAGGCACGGACAAAGAGAGAGCGCAGTGAGTTCCTCTGGGGCTGGCTGTTTATTCTCCCAACAACCATCGGATTGATCGTATTGAACATCATTCCGATCTTCCAGACTATTTACCAGAGCTTTTTCAAAACAGGAGATTTTGGTAAAGGAAATATCTTTATCGGCTTACAGAACTATCAGAAGGTTTTTGCAGATAAAGAGATCTGGCAGGCACTGATCAACACATTCAAATATGCGATCGTGGAGGTCCCTTTTTCCATTGCCATCGCACTTGTTCTTGCAGTACTTCTTAACAGAAAGATGAAAGGCCGTTCTGTTTACAGAACCATCATCTTCCTCCCGATGGTAGCAGCTCCGGCAGCGGTAGCCATGGTATGGAGATGGCTGTTCAACTCTGATTATGGTCTTATCAATAACGTTTTCCATGTTCATGTAAACTGGGTTTCTAATCCGAAAATTGCAGTATTTGCAGTTGCGATCATCGGTGTATGGTCTATCATCGGTTACAATATGGTTCTTTTCCTGTCAGGACTTCAGGAAATCCCGAGAGACTATTATGAAGCTGCATCTATTGACGGTGCTACAGGTGTGAATGCATTCTTTAACATCACGATCCCGCTTCTTTCACCAACCATTTTCTTCGTACTTGTTACCCGTGTGATCGGATCCCTTCAGGTATTCGACCTGATCTATATGGTTATTGACAAGTCAAACCCGGCACTTACCAAGACTCAGTCACTGGTTTATCTGTTCTATAAATATGCATTTATCAATAAGAACATGGGATACGGCGCTACGATCGTAGTAGTACTTCTTATTATCACCATGATCCTGACAGTATTCCAGATGATCGGTCAGAAGAAATGGGTATTCTACAACTAAAAAGGGGGATTAACCATGGATAGTATGGAAACAAAAAAGAAATTAACCACTATTTTAATACATGTCATACTGATCATTGTGTCCATAACGATGCTTGTGCCATTTATCTGGATGATCCTGACAGCTTTTAAATCTGTAACGGAAGCAACATCTGTAGATCCTTTCACCATTTTCCCGAAAATATGGAGAAAAGACGCATTTATTTCTGTTATCAATAACATGAACTTTCTACTTCTGTACAAGAATACACTGCTTCTGATCTTCTTCCGAGTAGTGTGTGCGGTTCTTACAGCAACTATGGCAGGCTATGCATTTGGACGACTGAATTTCAAGGGTCGTGATCTCTGCTTTAGTCTTGTACTGTTCCAGATGATGGTTCCGGTACATATCTTCATCATCCCGCAGTACCTGATGGTCAGCAAGATGGGTATGCTGAATACGATCTTTGCCCTTGTATTCCCGGGTATTGTCACTGCGTTCGGTACCTTCCTTCTGAGACAGGGATACATGGGACTGCCGAAGGATCTGGAGGAGGCTGCCAGACTTGATGGATGTAACATCGGTCAGACCTTCCTTTACATCATGGCACCACTTACAAGATCCAGTATGGTTGCACTTGGAATTTTCACAGCTGTATTCGCATTCAAAGATCTGATGTGGCCGATGATCGTTAATACAGATAAGGATATGCTGGTACTTTCTTCCGCACTTGCAAAGATGCAAGGCCAGTACGTATCCAAATTCCCGGAACTGATGGCTGCATCTCTGATCGCCTGCATTCCGATGATCGTGATCTACATGATCTTCCAGAAACAGTTTATCGAAGGTATTGCTACCAGCGGTGGAAAACTGTAATCAGAAATATTACATAAGGTAATACAAGACCGCTGACAATGTATATAACTGAGGATTTGGTTATTAAGGTTGTCAGCGGTATTTTTATCCGCAGTAAACGAAAAAAGGAGAAAATTATGCCGATCAAATTTCATGAGGGATCAAAGACATTCCATATTTATAACAAACATTTAAGCTACATCACCTGTATCATGGAAAATGGCCAGATGGAGAATCTGTACTATGGAAAAGCTATCCGCGATAAAGAGGATTTCAGTTATCTTCACGAGGAGATCATGCGTTCCCTGATGGCTGTATGTGTTCCGGAACCGGGACTTCTTTCCATGCAGTACACCAAACAGGAGTATCCTGTTTACGGAACCGGTGATTACAGAAGCCCGGCTCTTACTGTTCGTCAGGAAAACGGAAGCGAGATCGCAGATTTCAAATATGTTTCTCATAAGATCTATGGCGGCAAGAAGAAGCTTGCAGGTCTTCCGGCAACTTATACAGAAAGTGATGAGGAAGCAACATCTCTGGATATCATACTTCATGATTCTGTGATGGATACAGATCTTATTCTTACATATTCCGTATATAAGGATTATCCGGTGATCACAAGAAGCGCACGCCTTGTTCAGAAAGGGGATCATAGGATCCGGCTTGAGAATGTGATGAGTGCAGCAGTGGAGTTCCCGGATATGGATTATGAGATGATCCATCTTTCCGGT
>PVMN01002527.1_pt1 | contig 18575 bp, 18 predicted proteins | sample 1853401 | NCBI WGS metagenome assembly PVMN01 (sample SAMN08533510, study PRJNA380276) | Human gut metagenome, whole genome shotgun sequencing project.
GGTTTCCCGCGCAAATGGACGGACATTCCCTTTGGGCTAAAGAACCCGCCGACATCCCGCGCCTGACCGAAGATGTGCCGAACCGCAGCAAGCGGATGAAAACGCTGGGCAATGCGGTTTCGCCGCCGCAGGTGTTCCCGATTCTCAAATACATTGCGGACATTGAAACGGGCCGCTGTCCGATGGGAGGTGAAGAACTTTGAAAGAATTGCAGGCGAAAGCCAAAGTCACCCAGACCATGACCCGTGATGGTCTGGTGATGGAAAATCAAGCGGACGGCACTGTAGAGAATGTTTCCAGTCGGGAAGCGGAACAGGATTACTCAACGGATTCCGAGGGCAAGACCGAAAAAATACTGGAACGCACCGAGGACGTAAAGGACAAGCACAAGGCAAAGAAAAAAGCCAAACAAGCTGCGGAAACCGCCGGGAGTGAAGATGGTCTGCACGGTTCGGCAGCGCGTCTGGAACTGACCGAGGAAGAACGGACAGACCCGGCATTGCAGCCGTACATCCAAAAGGCGGAAGCAAAGGCTGACAAGCTGGATTCAGCCCGCGCCGCTCTGCCGAAAAAGCGCGTCCCGGTCAAGGGAAAAGTCTACGATGCTGTCAGCGGCAAGGCAAAATCCACCCTGCGATTTGAGAAGCAGGACAAAGGTTCGCCCAGCCTGAAACCAAACCCGGCCAGCCGCCCACTGTCGGAAGCATTGCTGTTCGCTCACGGAAAAATCCATGAAGTCGAACACGAAAATGTTGGCGTGGAGGGCGGCCACAAGGGTGAAGAACTGGTGGAGCGTCAGACCGCCAAAGCCATCCGCAGCGGCATCCGGCACCACAAGATGAAGCCCTACAAGGCCGTGGAAAAGGCAGAGCGTCAGCTCATGTCTGCCAATGCAGAATACTTTTACCAGAAATCCTTGCGGGACAATCCGCAAATTGCACAGGCGGCCAGCAACCCCATTTCCCGGATGTGGCAGAAACGGCGTATCAAACAGCAGTATGCCAAAGCTGCACGGCAGGCCGGACAAGCCGCCGCGCAGGGTGCAGCCGCCACCGCAGAGAACGGTTTCCGGGTAACAAAGCTGGCGGCCGAGGGCGGCGAACGGGTAGCCGAATTTGCGGCCCGGAACTGGAAAACCATTCTGATCGTGGCGGTGTTCGGTCTGCTGGCTCTGCTCTTGATAACGGGGTTGCAGTCCTGCACCGTGATGGCGGGCACCGCTGGAACCGGCGTGACGGCATCCTCTTACTTTTCCAAGGACAAGGATATGCTGGGTGCAGAGAAAGCCTACGCCAAGCTGGAACAAAAACTGCAACGGTATCTCGACACCTACGAGGCCACCCACAACTACGATGAATACCATTTTTATCTGGACGAAATCGAGCATGACCCCTATGTGCTGATCTCGATTTTGTCCGCGCTCCATGACGGCGTGTTCACGCTGGCCGAGGTGCAAAGCGAGATTGAAATGCTCTTTGAAAAGCAGTACATCCTGACCGAGACCGTGACCATGCAGATACGTTACCGTACAAAAATGATGGTCATTATTGGCCCGTATGGTGTGCCGCAGGTTATCACCTATCAAGAACCGTATGAATACTACATCTGCACGGTCAAGCTGAAGAACAAAGATTTGTCCCACCTACCCGTGGAAGTGCTGACCGAAGAACAGCTCAGTGCCTATTCGCTCTATATGCGCACACTGGGCAACCGGCCGGATTTGTTCGGCAAAGCGCAATACCCCAATGCGTCCACCATCAAGCAGCCCACCTACTACGATATTCCCCCGGAAGCACTAAAGGATGATAGGTTTGCCGCCATGATGGAGGAAGCCACGAAGTACATCGGCTACCCGTATGTGTGGGGCGGCAGTTCGCCCAGCACCAGCTTTGATTGCAGCGGCTACATTTCGTGGGTGCTGAATCACTCCGGCTGGAACGTGGGCCGCCAGACCGCACAGGGCCTTTACAACCTCTGTACTCCTGTTTCGACGGCGCAGGTCAAACCGGGCGACCTTGTGTTTTTCAAGGGAACCTACGATACCCCCGGCGTGAGCCATTGCGGTATCTATGTAGGCAATTCCATCATGCTGCACTGCGGCGACCCTATCTCTTACACAAACCTCAACTCAAAATATTGGCAGGAACATTTTTACAGCTATGGGCGTTTACCGTGACGCCAGAAAGGATTTTGTATGGCAAAAAGACTTTCCCGCATTGAGCGCGACATTGAACGGCTCAAAGAAAAAATCAGCGAATATCAGCAGCAGTTGAAAGAACTGGAAGCTGCAAAGACTGAACAGGAAAACTTGCAGATCATTCAGCTGGTGCGCAGCATGAACATGAAGCCGGACGAGTTCGCGGCCTTCCTGCGCAGCGGTGCGCTGAATGCTGCACCCACCGCCACACCGTACCACAAACAGGAGGATGCCGCCGATGAAACCTGACAACTGGAACCGCTTCGCTGCCGGACTGCTGGCTATCCTGCTCTGCCTCTGCTCCTTTTCCATGCCCGCTTTTGCAAGCGGCTCTGACCCTGCCCCGGAACCTCTGCCGGAAATTTTGGACACGGGCGGCATGGAGCCGGAGGGTGTGCCTATCACGCCCAAAGGCAACGCAACACTGGTGGATGATTTCTACGGGGACAAACAGCTTATCACCGTGACCACCAAAGCCGGGAATTATTTTTACATCCTGATCGACCGCGCCAATGAGGACAAGGAAACCTCTGTCCACTTTCTGAACCAAGTGGACGATGCCGACTTGCTGGCCCTGCTGGATGAAGAACCGCAGGACACCGAGTTCTGCACCTGCACCGTGAAATGTGAGGCCGGGAACGTCAACGAAAACTGCCCCTTGTGTGAAAAGAGCCTGCGCAACTGCACGGCCCCGGAAGCTGTGAAAACTGACGCCAAAACGCCAGAGGAAAAGCCGAAGTCCAACATGGGCAGTCTGATGATCCTGCTGGTGCTGGCTCTGGCGGGCGGCGGTGCAGCACTCTATTATTTCAAGTTCCACAAATCGAAAGCCGATACCACCGGGCACGATGATCTGGACGAATACGATTTTGGCGAGGACGAGGATGCAGACGAGGAACCGGCTGAAATCGAGATTCATTCGGAGGACGGACAGGAGGATGAAACATGAGTTTTCAGCTGGTGATTGCCGAAAAGCCCAGTGTTGCCCGCAGCATCGCCGCCGTGATTGGGGCCACCGAAAAGCAAACCGGCTACTGGCAGGGCGGCGGGTATCTGGTCAGCTGGTGCATCGGGCATCTGGTGTCCTTTGCCGAGGCGGGCCAGTACGATGAGAAATACTGCAAGTGGCGGTATGAGGACTTGCCTATCCTGCCCCAGCCGTGGCAGTTCATCGTCCCGGACGAAAAGAAACCGCAGTTTGAAATCGTCCGCGCTCTGCTCAACCACCCGGATGTGGACAGTGTGACCGCCGCAACCGACGCAGGCCGGGAGGGAGAACTGATTTTCCGTTTCGTCTACCAAATGGCCGGCTGCACGAAACCTGTGAAGCGGCTCTGGATTTCCAGCATGGAGGATTCTGCCATCCGGGATGGCTTTGCAAACCTGCGCCCGGATTCGGACTACGATGCTTTGTACCAATCGGCTCTCTGCCGTGCAAAAGCGGATTGGCTGGTGGGCATCAATGCAACGCGGCTGTTTTCGGTGCTGTACCACAAGACCCTGACCGTGGGCCGGGTGCAGACCCCGACACTGAAAATGCTGGTGGACCGGGATGCAAAAATCCTGCGCTTCCAGAAAGAAAAGTATTACACGGTCGGCATCCAGTCCGGCAGCCTGAAAGCGGGCAGCGGACGCATTGCTAGCATGGACGAGGCCGACACTTTGAGAAAAGCCTGTGCCGGGGCATCTGCTATCTGTTCTTCTGTCAAGCGGGAGAAAAAGACAGAACAGCCGCCCAAGCTCTATGACCTGACCACCTTGCAGCGGGAAGCAAACCGTCTGTTCGGTTTTACCGCAAAACAGACCCTTGATTACGCCCAGCAGCTTTACGAAAAGAAACTGCTGACCTATCCCCGCACGGACAGCCAATATCTGACCGAGGACATGGGCCAGACAGCACAACATCTTGCGTCTGACCTGCTGGGGCGGCTGTCCTTTATCCAAGGGCTTGCGCTGACTGCGGATGTAAGTCGTGTGCTGAACAGCAAAAAGGTATCGGACCACCACGCCATCATCCCCACGTCCGAATTTGTAAAACAGGGCTTCGCTGGTCTTGCCGAGAGTGAATGCAAGCTGATGAATCTGGTCTGCTCCAAACTGCTCTGTGCGGTGGCCGCACCCCACGAGTACAAAACTGTGACTGCTGTGTTCTCCTGCGCCGGGAACGAGTTCACCGCCAAGGGAAAGACGGTGATTGTTCCCGGTTGGAAAGAGATCGACCAGCGGTTTCGTTCCACTCTGAAAGCAGACGGTGAAGAAGAAACGGAAACCCTGAACACCCTGCCGGAACTGACCGAGGGACAGAGTTTTTCCGTGACGGCTAACGTTTCGGAACACTTCACGTCCCCGCCGAAAGCCTACACCGAGGATACGCTCCTGTCAGCAATGGAGCGGGCCGGGGCCGAAGATATGCCGGAGGAAGCGGAACGTAAGGGGCTGGGCACTCCGGCCACCCGTGCCGCGATTCTGGAAAAACTGCTGCAAATGGGCTTTGTGCAGCGCAAGGGCAAGCAACTTGTCCCCACCAAGGACGGCATCAATCTGGCGGTGGTTCTGCCGGAAAGCCTGACCTCTCCCGCCCTGACCGCTGAATGGGAAAACCGTCTGACCGAGATTGCCAAGGGCAATGCAGACCCGGACGAGTTCATGGCCGAAATTGAAGCGCAGGTGCGCCAGCTGGTCAAGACCTATTCTTGTATCAGTGCAGATAAGCAAAACCTGTTCCAGTCGGAACGGGTTATTATCGGCAAGTGTCCCCGGTGCAGGGAAAACGTCTATGAGGGCAAGAAAAACTTCTACTGCGGGAATCGTAGCTGTCAGTTCGTGATGTGGAAGAACGACCGCTTCTTTGAGCAGCGCAAAAAGGCGTTCACCCCGAAGATCGCCGCCGCTCTGCTCAAAAACGGCAAGGCAAAGGTCAAGGGCCTCTATTCCGAAAAGACAGGCAAAACCTATGATGCAACGGTGCTTCTGGCAGATACGGGAGGCAAGTACGTCAATTACCGGGTAGAGCGCAAAGAGTAAGGCAAAAATACGAGGGCCGGTTATGGTAAGGTGAAGCATTCATTTTGCCATAACCGGCTCTCTCTATCCGTAGGATAGCAAAATAAAGGAGTTTACATCATGGAGCAGAAAGTTATTCCCATTATCCTGAACGGCAAAGACAGCTCAGAGCGCATGAAAGAAATTACGGACCGGCTGGAAACGGGCATTCAGCAGTTGTTCGACAGCGACCGCTACAAAGCCTACCTCACCACGATGGCAAAATTCCACAATTACAGTTTCAACAACACCTTGCTAATTGCCATGCAGGGCGGACAGTTGGTGGCGGGCTTCAACAAGTGGAAAGACACGTTCCACCGCACCGTAAAAAAAAAAAAAAAAGGCATCAAGATTCTTGCTCCTGCGCCCTACAAGGTCAAGCAGAAGATGGAAAAGCTGGACGAACAGGGCAAGCCGATTCTGGACAAGGACGGCAAGCCGCTGACGGAAGAAAAAACGGTGCAGATTCCGGCCTTTAAGGTGGTTTCCGTGTTCGATGTCAGCCAGACCGAGGGCGAACCGCTGCCCTCTATTGCAGTGAATGAACTGTCCGGCAGCGTGCAGGACTACCAAGATTTTTTCAAGGCATTGGAGCAAGCTTCCCCGGTGCCCATCGGGTTTGAGGACATCGAGGGCGGGGCGCACGGTTATTTCCACCTGCTTGACAACCGCATTGCCATCCAAGAGGGCATGAGCCAGTTACAGACCATCAAGACGGCTATCCATGAAATTGCCCATGCAAAGCTGCACGCCATCGACCCAGACGACCCGGAACAGGCCAACCGCCCGGACAGCCGCACCCGCGAGGTGCAGGCCGAAAGCGTGGCCTATGCCGTCTGCCAGCATTACGGGCTGGACACGTCCGAGTATTCCTTTGGCTATGTGGCCGGGTGGAGTTCTGGCCGGGAACTGGCCGAACTGAAAGCCTCTCTGGAAATTATTCGCAGCGCGGCCCATGAGTTGATCTCCGCACTGGACGAACATCTGGCCGAATTGCGCCAGCAGCGGGAAGCAGACCTTTCCGCTGCACAGGAGGCTGCATTTGCGCTAGACAACGGCAATACGCTGTTCATCCAGACCTGCGATTCCGGCTATGACTACACCCTGTATGGCCCGGATAATAAGGCTCTGGACGGCGGCCAACTGGACGCACCCGGTCTGATCCTGCCGGATGCCGGGCAGGAAGCGCTTAATCTGTTGGGACAGACAGCCGCGGTGTCAGAAGTCCTGTTGGGCGATAAGCTGGCGGCATTCCAAGAGGCGGCGGAAGAGGCCAACGAAATTCCCGCACCCGTTAAAATTTCAGACCCCGCCGCAGAACCTACGGTCACAATTCTTTGGAGCGAAAGTGACAAGTTGCAGGACGGCGAAATCATGCCGCTGTCCGTGGCAAACCGCGTCTTTGAAGAACTGGACACCGCCCAGCACACGGACCGGGAAAAGGACGGCTACACGGGCGGCTGGTACGACAAGACCGCATTCCGTATTGATTTTACCCTGAACGGCCAGCCCGACAACTACGAGGGACGGCAGGATTTTGGTGACGGAGAGGGTTCTTTGGTTCAGCATATCCAGAACTACCACGAATACTACGCCAAGGACGAGAACTGGAAAAATTTTGTTCTGCACAACAAAGGCCCGGAAGCGTGGGAACAAGACAAGGCAGAGCGGGAAATGGTGCTGACCGAGTTTATCCCGTACCTCAAACAACATTGCAATCTTTCGGCCATGGAACAGGCAGCCACCGCCGCTTTGCGGGAGGGACAGAACATTTCGCCGGAACAGGCTGCCTATTACAACACTGTTGTGGCCTATGTGCAGGACTGCCGCCCGCTGCTTAACCAAGGCCGGTATAACTTGCCGGAACCGCCCAAGCTGGCCGACTTCGACCAGAGCTTGCAGAACTACAAGGCGCAGGTGCAGGCCGAGATCGCGCAGGAAGCGGCGACTGCCGGAATGACCGTAGAGGAATACGCAGCGGCAGGTTTTGAGGCACCGCAGCAGGACAGCTTTTCCATCTACCAGCTGCGCAATGAGGATTCCACTCACGATTACCGTTTTGAGTCATACGACCGCCTGCAGGCCGCTGGCCGGACTGTGGACAAGGCCAACTACGCAGAAGTTTACTCTGCGCCGCTGACTGCTGGCACCACGTTGGAGGACATCTACCGCACATTCAATGTGGACCATCCGGCAGATTTCAAAGGACATTCGTTGTCTGTTTCGGATGTAGTGGTGCTGCACCAGAACGGGCAGGACACCGCCCACTACTGCGACAGTGTGGGCTTCCAGCAGGTGCCGGAGTTCTTGCGGGAAAATCCGCTGCGCACCGCAGAACTTTCCACCGAACAAAACGAAAATATGATTGATGGTGTGTTGAACAATGCGCCCTCTCTGGGCGAATTGGAGACCAAAGCAAAGGCCGGAGAACAAATCTCTCTGACAGACCTTGCCGCCGCAGTCAAGGCCGAGGAAAAGGCACCGAAAACCAAGAAGTCCCGCGCCGCAAAACCGAAAAAGCCGTCCATCCGGGCACAGCTGGATGCCGCAAAAAAGGAGCAGAGCAAGCAAACGCAGCCACGGGAAAAGACAAAGGAATTGGAGGTATAAGCCGTGCAAAAATTTGAAAATATGGATGTGATCGCTGCGCTGGAAGCCATTATGCACCAGAACACCGCATACTATCAGAGCGATTTTGCCTATGACATCAAGATGCTGCGGGAGGCCGCCCGCAGCGACCAGCCGGAAGATAAGCTGCTGTTGTGGCTGTCCCGGCCCTCTGGAACATTCTGTTTCCGGGAACGGGATGTGCTGCTCAAAGACACCCAAGCCTACAATACATGGAAATTCTGCGGCGAGCAGACCTGCGACAGGATTCTTGCCTACGCGGTGGAGCTGACCGGCGCAGCCAATGGAACCGTACAAGGCAATCTGTATGAACTGGACTATCAGCAGCACTTCCAGCATATCCGGGATGCCGCCCTGCCCGTGGGTGCCAATCGCCTGATCTACGAAAGCGGGATGCGGGAGATTGGCCCGAAAGAGCATTTCGACAGCCGCCCGGATAAATATTTTGGAGAGTTCGTGCGGTATGAAATGCAGCCCCGTGACCCGGAACTTCTACAAGCGGCCATCCGGCAGGAGCAGCGCAGTCGGGAATCTGCACAGCCCGGTGATTTCAAAGAACACCTTGCGGCATTGCACACCGGGCTGATCGAGGCCGAGGCACAGCGTATCGTAGCCGATATGAAGCGTCTGGCTGCTCCCAACAGCCCGGACAAAAATCATTTTATGGTGGAGGTATCGCCCTACTTCACCAAACTGGCATCCAGTCGGGATACGGACCAGCTGCTTGCCATGTTGCCGTACAAGTCCCTGCACCTGTCCAGCGTGAAAGACCGTTTCGGCATCTACGCGCTGGTTGGCAAAAACGAAAACCGGGACAAGGGCATCTGCAAGCCCCGCACTTCCGTCCGCAAGCAGCTTTCCGAAACAAAACAGGCCGCCAGTCCGAAAAAGGTGGCGGCCCGCAGCAAACAACATGAGATGGAGGTCTGACACATGAATTTCAGCGTAGAAGAAGAAAATTTGATTTGTATGTACCACACTTCTGACCGCCGCCGGACGATGGCGCGGATGCTGGCCGCCCTGCCGGACATGGACACGGAAATGCGGCGGCTGGCAAATAGCACCATTGCAAAGTTGGAGCGCATGACTGATGCTGACTTTGACGGACAGAGGTTTGATTTTGCGGGTGAGTGATACCGCCAGCTCGACAATGGCACATTATTTTCAGTAAAAGTAATGTGTCATTGTCAACACGGAAATAGCCGGACACGGTGGCCTTGTGGCTGCTGTGTCCGGCTATTTTCATGTATCAGTCTTTATCTTTTTTCTCGGTGGGATTTTCCGGCAGTTCGGCGGCATCTTCTACAATGTCGGTCACAAGCTGCTGGAAGTCAAACGCATTCTTTTCTGTGATAACGGGCTTGCCGGTTTCCGCTTCAAGAGCCTGCCGCGCAATGCCGGCCACTTTGCCGCCGCGTTTAGCAACCTGCTTGTTTTCTTCAAAGGTCTGCGGCTTTGCAGTCTTGGAAATATCCGTGGTAGATGCTTCCGCCAGCATGGTCAGCACAAGTTCCAAATCGGTCATGTTGTCCCGGAGATTTTCTTTTGTCAGACCTTTCAGCCGCTTGTACTGCCCCGTGGTCATGCCGGACCATGCGCGGGAGATTTCATCGGTCAGGATGGCGTACTCCTTGCCCTTTTGCACTCCGCGCTTCTTCCATTCGTCCGTTAGTTCGTTGCGGATGCGGATTGCCAAAAGCCGCTGGTGAATCCATTCTTCGGAGTAGCCTTTCTTCAAATAGGTATCAAGCGCACGGTCAATAGCTTGCTCCGGGTCGATGGTTTCTTCGATGCGTTCCTTGCCCACCATTGCCAGCCATGCCTTGAACGGTTCAGCTTTCGGGGACGGGATGGACTGGATGATACGCAAAAGCTGTTCGGTGTTGGCGACATCTGTCTTGTACCGTTTTCCATCAGAGGACAACATTTTCAGTTGTACGATTTTTTCGTACAACTCATTTGCCCCCTCAGCTTTCAGCTTACGCTTAAGGTCGCTCCAATAACGCCGTGGATTGGCTGTTCCAGTTAAAACAGAAATAACATCAATAATCGAAAAATACCATTCTTCCTTTTCTGCATCCCATGCAGTACGGATTTTCTGATCTTCAAAAAGCTGGATAGAGCCGTTATCGTTCACTTCTGCCATAGAGGGTTCCTCGCTTTCGTTGTCTAAGTCTATTTTACATGATTTCGGGCGGAAACGCCACCCGGTCTAAGCGTTTGGGATTCAAAAATCCGAACAATATTTTGTGCAGATTTACCGTTCCTGCATCTGCTCCTTTCCCGGTGCTGTCCGCAGAATGCCGTCCACATTCTGCTTTATAATGCCATACTCCTGCATCTGGCGTTTGGCATCATTGTACTGCCGCTGCATCTGGTCTTTCTGCTCGGCCAGTTGCTTATACTCGTTTTTCAGGGCGTAGAGGTCGGGCAGCTTTTGAAAGCCCTGCTCTTTTAGAGCTTTCGCCGCTGCTTCATAGAGAATCAAGGTTCCTTCATGCTTACGTCGGAACTGCTTTTTGTCAGCAGCCCGCTGATACTCCTGCAACAGTGGGTGCAGTTCCTTACAGGTGGTGACATCCTTTATCAGCACGGCCATTTCTGCAAGCCGGCGCTCTGCTGCTTTCAATGCGGCGGCAGCTTCGGTGCTGGCGGCGGTGATCTCGGCCACCCGGCTTTCCAAATCCGGGTAACTATCAATTTCATGCTCCGTCAGGAAGTTCAGCGTCCGGGCAGCCTGTTTCAGATTGTGGAGTTTTGCCCACTTCTCATACCCTGCGGACTGCTGGGCCTTGATGCTGTTCTCCAAATCAATCCGCAGCGAAATTTTGCGGTTTTCTTTGGGCTTCCGCTCCGCAAACCGCCCTTTGATGCGCTCGGTGATAGCTTCTTCGGTGTAGGCTTCGCCCAGCGTTTTGCAGCGAGTGAACCGCCCCTGTCCGGGCGCACGGAACGAAACATACTTGCCCCGCTTGACTTCATAGCCCTGCTCCTGCAGGAGCCGCAGAAAATCGTCAAAATCCTTGGCCTGCGGGATGGCTGCATCTATGGCGGTTTTCAGCTTCGCCTTCCAGCTCGTGCCCTTGCGGTGTGCATCCCACTCGGCATAGCTTTTGCCCCGGTCTTGACCGGGCATCACCACAGACAGACCATGTTCCTTGCACAGCCGGTCGCTGGTGCGCCGGATGTAGGCATAACTCTGTCGGTTGGAAACATACTTTCGTTGGTTCACCATGTCCACGGCACAAAAGATGACATGGTTATGGACGTGCCCCTTGTCAATGTGCGTGGTCAGCACATACGGGTATTTGCCTTGCAGGACTTCATCTGCAAGCTGCCGGCCAATCTCGTGGGCCTGCTCCGGCGTGGTTTCGCCCGGCGCAAAAGACTGTATCAGGTGGTGGGCCAGATTGTTGCCTTTCTGCATGGCCTGTGACAACAGCAGTTCAAATTCGATGTCGGCGGTTTCGTAGGAGCAGGCAAAGGAGGACACCAGCATTTTTTCATCCGTCTTGGCTGGATTCTCGATGTAGTCCAGTGCCTTTTTCAGCGTTGACTTGATAGGATGTATCTTTGTAACTGCCATATCTGTGCCAGCGCTCCTTTGATGTCCGCAACATCTTGTGTGTACAGCGGCCCCATGCTGTTCAGCCGCCGTGCGATCTGATTGACGTTGACACCAATCTTCTGCAGTTCGGCGGTCTGCGCCCGGATGTCGGTGGTGTCGATGTGGACAACATAACCATCTATCGCCATCTTTCGCAGATAGGCGGCCATATTCCGGGTTGGTATCAATTTCATTTTTTCTCGAATCAACCTCCGTTCTTCTTCCGTCACATAAAATTTGACCTGCACGGTTCGTTTTCTGCCTTCCATTCGTTTTACTCTCCTTTCCGTTTTGAGGGTTTGGGACACTTCCCAACAAGCTGTTTTGCAGAGCAAAATACGGAAGTGGGTACACACTTCCTATGCTTGCTACGCTACGGTATCTCCCTCACTACTACAACGGCGGCACAGCCGCATTTTGGCAAACTGCGGGACATTTTTAAGGTAACACAAGATATAATTCTTTTATTACTGCATGATGGAGAGGAAATTATATTAGCAGAATTGATTAACGGTTGGTTCCCCAATAATAAATTACAATATAATCAAAAAGATGAAGTCAGTCTATTCGCACTAACTTCATCTTTTTTGATTTCTATATTCTTCCGGCGACTGCCCATAAACCTTGCGAAATGCGGCAGCAAATTTGCTGGCATTTGCATACCCTAAGTGTTCCGCGATGTTGCCGATTGTCAGATTTGGCTTTACCAAAAGAAGTAACGCATAACGCATTTTTACCTGTCGGATGTAAGTACCAATCGGAACTCCATATATGGATTTGAATGATTCTCGAAGTTTAGTCTGTCCCATTGCTGCTATTTTGCAAAGCTGTGAGACTTCCGGCGGATTCAAAACATTCTGCTCAATGGCCTGACGTACAGATTCCAGTACCTTTTCTTCTGATTTGGAAAGGTTCTGTTGTTTAGATGCTATTTGCTGTCGCTGTTTATGAAAGTTTCCTGCCACAATAGAAAGCAGTTCACCTACTTTGCTTTCGTAGTAAAGGCGGGAAGTTTCGCCGGCAATCAGTTTATCCCGTATCTGTAAAAACAGGGTTCCGACTTCCGGGGTATTATAATCAAAAGCTTTCCAATCATAAACCTCTGCATAGTCAAAATCGTCTGGGGTAAAACGGTCTTGCAGATTTTTCTCTATGTAATCCTCAAACAGCAAAACTGACGCATAGCTGATTGGTATGTTGGGTTGATACAATACCCGTCCTTGTGACGGCTTATTTAGATAAAGGTGGATTCCTTCTGTGATAGTTTGGGCTTTCCGCCCATTCTGAATCAGGGTAACACTGCCGGATTCCAAATAATAAATTTTTACCAGCTTTTGATTGATCTCATATTTGCGCTCCATTGAGGCGTATGGTATCCAGTTCCCGGTTGACAGGAATAATCCATCTGCCGGTTGAACCTGATAGACATTTCCATAGCCTTGTCTGCTTTGCGGCTGCAAGGTGCAGATTCCATTATGATTATCCTGTCGGAAATGATAATCATGCAGATAAAAAGAAGCATCACCTAATTCGTGCGCGGCCTGTGTAGAATCGGTCTGCATCCTGCTCCCCCCGTTTCTTACATAATCGGAATAATCCGCAGTATCTTTTTTTATGCTCCAAAATGTCGCAAAGGCTGTCAGCAAAACTACAAATAGCACTGATACCCGGCTGTTTTTCCGCTTTCAACTCCCGCTTCGACCTTTTTTGCCGGATTTGACGCCTACAAAATCACTGAGTAGAATGGCATCACCGGCTGGTTAGCAGGCTCTAATCGCGACCATTCTATCACGATTTTGTGCGTAGGTCAATGAGGCTTCTGCCAGCAAATAATAATTAGGAGGACTTTGAAAATGTCTAATTCACAACAACTGAAAAAGGGGCTGTCTGTGCGCGACCTGATTACCACTGGCATCCTTGCTGCTTTGTACATGGTATGCGCCATGATTGGCGAGGCCATCTTTGGATTCTTCCCTGTACTGACTTTCCTTTGCCCGCTGTCTATTGCGCTGCTGTGCGGCCCGGTTTATATGCTGATACTGGCGAAGGTGCCAAAGCATGGCCCAATCATTGTCACCGGCATTTTGGTAGGAGGCGTACTGTTCGTACTCGGTATGTACTGGTCTATGTGTTTGGCGTATTGTATTCTCGGCGTGGTGGCCGATCTGTTGGCCGGTTCCGGGAACTTTAGAAGCAAAGGACGTAACCTGCTGTCCTACATGATCTTTGTTCTCAGCCCGGTTTTCTCCTACGGTATGCTTTGGTTTGACCGCGACGCCTATGTGCAATATTTGGTGGACAAGGGAACAGAGCAGACCTATATGGACACAATGGTTTCAACCGCGCAAAACTGGATGCTCCCGGCAATGATTATCGGCGTGTTGATCTGTGCTGCTATCAGCGGTCTTGTGGGCCAGAAACTATTGAAAAAACATTTTGAAAAGGCCGGAGTGGTGTAATGGAGATGCAACTGCAAACAAAGGACACACTTGCCACATTACATTTAGACCCTCGCACAAAACTATATCTGTTGATCGTCGGAAATGTTGCGTTGTTCCTTGCGCCCTCTTTACTCTATGAGATTGCGCTGGTTGTATGCGTTGTGATTCTCGGCGTCCTTGTAGGAGCAAAGCGGTTTACGGTAAGAATGGCTGCTGTCTATGCGGGAATGGTTGTTCTGCATATCATTGGAACAAATTATTTGACAGGGACTTTGCAGATTGCGATTGTAACATTTACCGTATTTATCCGTAAAATCTTTCCCTGCGCCATGCTCGGAGGTATTTTAGTCAGCACGACAAGAGTAAATGAATTTATGGCGGCCATGAACCGTATTCATATGCCCAAAGCAATGGTTATACCTTTGACGGTCATGCTCCGCTATTTCCCCATGGTACATGAGGACTGGGGCTATATCAGCGACGCCATGCGGATGCGCGATGTCGCTCCAACCGTCAAAAGTCTGCTGACCCATCCTGCCCGAACAGTGGAATGTATCTATGTTCCGATGATGATGTCAGCACTGAAAGTGGCGGATGAATTGTCGGCGGCGGCTGTTACAAGGGGGCTGGAAAATCCGAAGCCCCGAACCTGCTTGCAGGAAATCCACTTTAGTATTGCGGATGCCGTATGCTTTCTCCTGTTCACTTTGTTTATGTCAGTGTCGATCTGGCTGAAATTGAAAGGGGGTGCAGGCTAATGATTCGTTTTGACAAGGTTTCCTTTACCTATCAGGAATCATTACAAAATGGCGGACTGCGCGATGTTGATTTAACAATCAACAAAGGTGAGTGTGTGCTGTTGTGTGGGCGAAGTGGCTGTGGAAAAACCACATTGACCCGTCTTGTAAATGGCCTGATTCCATACTTTTATCCGGGAGAAGTCACCGGCACAACCTATATTGACGGTAAAGATATACAGGATTATCCCATGTATGAAGTGTCCGAGCATGTGGGGTCTGTATTCCAAAATCCACGCTCTCAATTTTTTAATGTAGATACAGACAGTGAAATCTCCTTTGGAATGGAAAATCTGTCTTATCCAAGGGAAAAAATGAAAGAACGCATTTCAAAGACAGTTGCGGATTTGGATATAGCCCATCTGACCGGGAGAAGCATATTTGAATTGTCTGGCGGTGAAAAACAAAAGGTGGCGTTTGCGTCCATCTATGCTATGTCTCCGAGTATTTACTTGTTAGATGAACCATCTTCCAATCTGGATATGGATGCTATTGAGGATTTGCGGCGTACACTTGAACTCCTAAAGAAACAAGGCAAGACCATTCTAATTGCAGAACATAGGATTTATTATCTGAGGGAATTAGTTGACCGCATTGTGTATATGGAAAACGGAGCTATATCTGCTGTGTTTTCTCCGAGCCAGTTTCTTTCTATTCCTGAAGAACAGCGGCACAGCATGGGACTTCGCGCTTTAGATTTGTCAAAGGTGCGGCCAAGGGCCATTGCTGAAAATTCTCAAAAGTCGATTTTGGAAGTCAGGAACTTATCCTTGTTCTATAAGAAAAAGCCGGTTCTGGACAATTTGAATTTGAGTGCAGCACCGGGAGAAATCATAGGAATTATCGGCCATAACGGAGCCGGAAAATCTACATTTTCCAGAACACTATGCGGCCTGCACACAAACTGTACAGGGCAGATTCTTTGGGATGGTAAAGAACTGAACGCAAAGAGCCGGTTAAAACGCTCCTATATGGTGATGCAGGACGTAAGCTATCAGTTATTTGCCGATACATTGGAAAAGGAATGTGTATTTGGAATTAAGCATCCTGATCTGGATGCAGCAAAACAGGCAATGGAACGGCTGGGTATTTATGAGTACCGTACTCATCATCCTAACACACTTTCCGGGGGCCAAAAACAGCGTGCGGCCGTGGCAGTCAGTATGGTATGCCGTAAGGACGTTTTAATTTTTGATGAACCGACTAGCGGACTTGATTATGACAGCATGATTCAAGTTGCGGGGCTATTTCAAACGCTTTCTAAAATGGGAAAGGTGATTTTTGTTGTAACCCATGATTACGAATTTTTAGCGGCAGCCTGTACAAGAGTGATTCATTTGGATAACGGAAAACAGCAGGAAGATTACCCACTTTCCCCCGACAATCTGCATCGGCTACGCGATTTTTTCTTGCGGTCAGAAAGGAGGCCGAACTTTGAGGAGAATGGAAAATGACCTTCTGTTCTTCCATGAGCTGATCGGTACCTGTTCCGTTGAAAAAGATTCAAAGATATATACAATTTCTCCGAAATTTGGGAAAGGCACCATGCAGAGCTTTGAAGTGATGCCCGGTGCTGAAATTGTTTATAGCAATGTTCATATCACAACTCCAATTCAAAAGAATATCCAATATATGATAGCGGGACATCAGTTCTAAGAATACCTGTACGCTGGGATGCTGTCCCTTATTCTCAATGTTGGCAAGATAGCGCGGCGAAATAAACAGCGCATTGGCAGCCTTATTCCGCGATTCTTTCTGCTTTATGCGCCCAGCTTTGATTGCTGCGCCATACGGCATAAAGTCGATTTTCTCAACAGGCCACTTCTCTTTCTTCACTCTTTTAGGCATCTTCAATCACCCTAATACATTTTACCGTTCACCTTTTCTTTCTGATATGCTTATACAGTTCCATGATGTAGCCAAAATAATTCATATTCATAGCGTACTGTGTTCTGCTTTTTTGCGTCTTTTTCATCAGAAGCGTAAAAATATGGACACATAGTGCTGAGGTATAGAGGTGATAGTACTTGGCTAACATTGAATGGCTGCTATGCCCTGTTTGTAGAAATAAAACGAGAATAAAATTGCGCCCAGATACAGTGCTTGAAAATTTCCCGCTTTATTGTCCTAAGTGCAGACAGGAAACCCTAATTACTGTAAAACAATTCCATACAACAGTTATCAAAGAGCCAGACGCACAGACGCAGAGCCGATAACCCGCAGCCAAAGGGCATACGGATTATCGGCTCTTTTCTTTTGATAATAGCTGCGTTGGCGTACAACAAGACCGCTAAAATCGGCCTTGCGGCACGAAGCGGCGGTTTTGAAATATTGCATTTCAAGCCGCCGTTTTCTTTTTGGAAAATTGGATTTATGAGGATGGGAAAGTCGTCCTTTTTAAGGATACGGCGGTGTTCGAGGAGGTATCGCCGTGTCCATTTTTCTTTTCTACAATCCCTCTAATAATCTACGGTCAAAAAAAGCTCATGCCCTGCAATGGAGTATTCCGGGCATGAGTATGAACACAGGAATCATGTAAATAGATTTTATAATTCTTTTGCGCCTGTCTGCGTTTTGCAGACAGGCGCTTTTTGCCGTTTTCTTAGGTTCTGTGTCGGCAACCAATCACCTCATGCGTCTATCCCCCTCGCAACGCAACGATGAAACAGGAGGTGCAGCGCATGGATTCGTCCTAAAGAATTTTTCCCAAAATTTTTCTGCGCGTTTGCCAAAACGCATGGTGCAGACCGTAGTAGTGGCGAAAGGGGAAGAAAACCGTATCACCCGCCTTTGCGGACGCGAAGGGAGGTGAATACATGAAGCCTCATTCGCACGAAGAACATATCCAGCACTCCTTTGATGCTTTCTGCAAAAAGGTATTGCGGAACGAAGCGCGGGACTATCAAGACGCGCTGGCACGGAAAAGAAACCGAGAGGTCTATTTTTCTGAGCTGCCCATCGAAGTGCTGGAACAGTTCGCTGTCCGTGACACCTATTTCACGGATAGCCGCACATTTGAAGTCATCGGCCATTCGGTTTGTATCGACGATGAAACGCTGGCAGAAGCAATCTCCGCTTTGCCTGTTGAACGTAGAGATATTATCCTGCTCTCCTACTTCCTCGATATGTCCGACGCTGAAATTGCAAATGTGCTGAACATGGTGCGCCGTTCCGTTGCCTATCGCAGGACAAGCACCCTAAAGCTGCTGAAAAAACTGATGGGAGGAGAAAACAGATGACAAGTCAATCGAAAAATAACCGTCTGTTGCCGCTGACCGTCATTGAAGCGGCTGCCAACGGTGATGTGGAAGCGATCAATGCCGTTCTCAAACACTATGCAGGGTACATCGCCTGTCTGTCGATGCGTGAGCTTTACGACGAGTACGGTAATCCCCATCTCTGCGTGGATGAAGAACTGCGGCGCAGGCTGGAAACGAAGCTCATTACCAAGCTGCTCACATTTCGCGTGAGATAACTACTGCCTGACAGAAACGTGTCCTCTCCTTTCCTCGTTTCTGCCTGATGCACCTTGAAAAATATGCCCGCAGGATAATGGCGGTGCATCATAGGGCAAACGGATACGTTGCTGTCTGTATCGAGCCGGGCGGTGGGTGCGCCACGATGCTTTTCTCTGAAAAGTGGAGCGATCATCACCACGCCGTAATGCAAGCGCAGCTGCTTGCGGGCCATGACATACCGACAGGCTGATACTCCCTTACCGTCAAAGTCCGAGCGTTCAGAGCGTCGCAGGCAATGAGTAGGGCTGCATGAGGAATGCAGGGGTGAGATTCCCGTGGGCTGCTGCCAGTGAAGTGACCCCAAAAAGTTAGACAATATTCTGAAGTAAAAATTGTTCAAGCAGC
>PVMN01002542.1_pt1 | contig 18468 bp, 20 predicted proteins | sample 1853401 | NCBI WGS metagenome assembly PVMN01 (sample SAMN08533510, study PRJNA380276) | Human gut metagenome, whole genome shotgun sequencing project.
GCTCTTGGCTTGGTCGGGTCTCTCCGGATATAACCATTCTTCTCTAACGTTTCAAGATGAGAGTGGACAGAAGAAGTAGACTTTAAATCGACCGCTTCACAGATCTCACGGACTGCAGGCGGATATCCCTTGCTTAAAATCTCACTCTTAATATATTCTAAAATTTCTTTTTGCTTTGCACTAATCTTACCTGGCATAAACTGTCTCCTTATATATGGAATTTCTGTAATGATCCAGCAGCTTCTTAACCACTGATTTCTTATCTATTTATCATGATAACATACCATATATTGAAATGCAAACATATATTCCGAAAATTTGTTCGACTTTTCTATTGACAAACAGATGTTCGAATAGTAATATACAGTTATGCAAACAAATGTTCGTAACAAGTGTTCGGGGTATTTATAACACAGATTTACAATTGATGATCCAGGGAGGTACCGTTATGAGAAATGAGAACAATACAATCACAGGCAGAACCTGTCAGATGTCTGGCAATACATCCAGCCGGGTGCATTCTGGTGATGTATCCAGAAACAGACGTATCGTTGTCCGCAGGCAGAAGATAGCTTTAGTTTCGGTCGCATTCATTGCATTGGCAATTATCATCTGTACATTTTTATCCGGTGCGGTCCGTACTCAGGCAGCACCTTCTGAGATTTCGTGCAAATATTATACAAGTATTGAAGTACAGAGCGGTGATACTTTATGGTCGATCGCATCCGATCATATTACAGAGGAATACCGAGATATGAATGCCTATATTGACGAAGTCTGCTCTATCAATAAGATTTCTCAGAATGAGATCCATGCGGGACAATATCTTACCATCCCATATTACAGCAGTATTGCCATTGCAGGGAAATAAAATAGGGCTGCGAATTATTACTGGAACAAGGTGTGAGTGAAAAGCAATGTTTTTTCTTCCTGTGACGGCAAGTTGTCAATTCGCCTGAAATAAGGTATAATAGTCATTGTTTCAACTATAAAGCATGTTCCATTCATGCTATAGGATGAAACAGTAATTATTTTGGGAGAGATTTAGTTCTATGTTACGATTTATATATGTTATTTTACTGAACCTGTTCCGTGCCCCTTACATGATTCCAAAGATGCGGAGGGAAGCTGACCATCCAGAAAAGTATTCAGCAGAAGAACGCTATGAGCTGGCAAGACATTGCATCCGTCTGATGAAAGTTACCGGTGGAATCCATACGAAAGCATATGGACAGGAGAATCTTCCGAAAGAGGGCGGTTACATGATGTACCCGAATCATCAGGGCAAGTATGATGCGCTTGGAATTGTTTACACACACCGTAGACCTTGTTCTATCGTTATGGATAAGGCAAAATCCAATACCATTCTTGTAAAAGAGTTTATTGATCTGTTGGAAGGAAAGCGGCTGGATAAAAAAGATGTACGTCAGGCACTGACCATTATCAATGAAGTATCGGAAGATGTTAAGAATGGAAAATGTTATATCCTGTTCCCGGAGGGTGGGTATGATTTTAATAACCGCAATCATGTCTGTGACTTTAAAGCCGGCAGTTTTAAAATTGCATTGAAAACTAAAGCGCCGATTATCCCGGTAGCTTTGATCGATTCTTACCGTGTATTTAACAGTTTCTGGCTTGGACCGGTTACAACACAGGTACATTATTTAAAACCTATTTTATTCGAGGAATATGGCTCTTTAAAGACACAGGAGATAGCAGCATTAGTCAGAGACCGGATCAATGAAAAGATCAATGATGTATTAAAAATCACTGAAAAGCAGGAAAAATAAGTTTTACCTATCTTTTACAAAAAATTTAAATATTGTTGATAGAAAGCAAATATCATCAGGCAGATAATAATACTAAAGAAAACAAAAAAATGTTTTAAAATTTAGAGAATGTCTGGTGTTTTGTTTATGATGAGATTATGGAAGTATGTAGATACAAAAAAATTAGATAACAAAAGCAAAGCAAATATTTTTTTGATCATGAATATTATATTGTGGTCAGGTATCGCTTTTCTGCTCAGCTTTGTCGCAGGTGTATTCTGTGGATACAGTGCTGAATGGGTGGAGTGGACAGTGATCATTACAGGCTATGCAGGAATCGGGATCGGATTCTTTGGAGGAGTTATTTATTATATGCGTCAGGCATAAGGATATTTGTCCGGTTACACAAGAATGCCCAGTCAGGTTTGCAATACAAAATCAGTATTGACAAATCAGGCTGGGCATATTAATTCATTTATCTACGGTTCACGAAGCTTCACATATTTCGCAGCACTTCTGCGGCGGTCATCATCAATAGCAGCATAGTGCTTTCGTGTGGTATTTACATCTTTATGACCTAGCACATCAGCAACAAGATAAATATCGCCTGTTTCGCGGTAAAGCGATGTGCCATAGGTACTGCGCAATTTATGCGGGGTAATATGTTTTAGGCTTGTTACGAGTTTTGAATACTTATTTACCATTTTCTCAACAGAGCGCACGCTGATCCGCTTGTTTTGCAAAGACAGGAAAAGTGCATTTACACTGCCATCTGCGGCAGTGATTTTCTGTCGTTCGACCATATATTCCATCAGGGCAGATCTTACTTCTTCACCAAAGTAAACAACAACTTCTGCGCCTCCTTTACGGTGAATTTTGATTCCATTATTTTTAAAATCAACATCATCCATATCAAGACCGACACATTCTGAAACACGGATTCCGGTTCCAAGCAGTAATGTCATCATAGCAAGATCTCTTTTCTTTGTTTTTTCATGGAATTTCTGCTGTTTTTCTGTGAGACTTTCCCCTGATTCCACCTCATCCAGCAGGTTTGCAACTTCATCAATATCTAAGCGGGTGATGGTTTTTTCATGGATTTTTGGCATATCTACCTTCACAGCCGGGTCCTGTCCGATCATCTCATTTTTATATAAATACCGGTAAAAGGAGCGGAGAGAAGCAAGCTTCCGTTTTAGTCCGCGCTCATCATTTGTATGTTCCACACCATCTTTTTCATAATATTTCAGATAGGAGAGATATTCCTCAATGTCCATAGGGGCTAAATTCCCCAAAACAGATAGTGGTATTTCTGTGATGTCCTTTTTGGTACATAATGGATTATTTTCATGTAGGTATTCAAAAAAACAATTCAGATCATATGCATACGCAATCCGGGTACGGGAAGAAGTAGTAGGTTCAATACCAATAAAAAATTGTTTGCAATACGGCGGCATTTTCTGGAGCAGATTGCGAAGCAATGTCTCATTTTTCACATTTACTTTTTCATAATAGGCCTTTTCTTTCATTGATGTCCCTTTCTTTCATGTTTTGTTTTTCCTGGCCAGCCTGGAATATTTCCATCCAAAATAGCGGTAAACATCCGCTTTTTAGCACCCGGGTGATCCAGATTGATCTGTCGTACCAGATCTTTTGCATATTGACGTTTTGTGACTCCATCGACAGGACACGGATTTTCCACTACTGGAAGATTATATTTATTACGAAAACCTTTGACCTCAGCCTCCGATACATACATCATTGGCCGGATCACAGTCAATTCCATACGGTCTAAAAAAGTGACCGGGGAAAAAGAATAAAATCTGCCCTCAAAAATCATGGATAAAACCATCGTCTCGATCATATCATCCATATGATGCGCATAGGCAACTTTATTGCATCCCAATTCCTTAATTTTCTGGTTCAGTGCACCTTTGCGGAGTTTTGCACAGAGAGAGCAGGGTGACGCCTCATTTTTATCACTGAAAATGATTTTTGCGATTTCAGTGGAAACGATATGATATTCAACCTGTAAATGTTCGCATAATAGTTTTACCGGTGTCAGATCAAAGCCTTCATAGCCTAGGTCTACCGTAATTGCGATCAGGGAAAATTTTTTCGGATAAAACTGCCTCAAATTTGCCATTGCATACAAAAGAGTGAGAGAGTCTTTTCCACCAGAAATTCCCACTGCAATTTTATCGCCTTCCTGGATCATCTGATAATCGTCCATGGCTTTTCTTGTTAAACTCAGTAATCGTTGTAATTCCATTTCTAATTGCCTTCCCAAATAAAAGACTGTATTTCAACACTGAAATCTATTATAATAAATTTGTATGCAAATTACAAATGAATCACTCATTTGGCTTTCAAAACCTGTAGGATTCAATTCCCACAACATTTATATGTAAATAAATTGCGTACAATTCATTGTCAAAGGAGATTTAATACACATGAAATTTGTAATACAGCGTGTTTCAAACGCATCCTGCACCGTAGAAGGAAACATCACCGGAAGCATTCAAAAGGGTTTTCTTGTCCTTATCGGAATATCAGATCAGGATACCATACAGATTGCTGATAAAATGATCAAAAAACTGCTTGGAATGCGTATTTTTGAAGATTCTGATGGAAAAACAAATCTGTCCCTGCATGATGTAAACGGAGAATTGCTGTTAATTTCCCAATTTACATTATATGCAGACTGCAGGAAAGGAAACCGTCCATCCTTTACAAACGCAGGAAAACCTGATATGGCAAAGCAAATGTACGAATATATCATTGATCAGTGTAAAAAAGAAATTCCGGTTGTTGAACAGGGAATCTTTGGCGCTGACATGAAAATTTCGCTTTTAAACGATGGACCATTTACAATCATATTAGATTCCGCTGAAATATGTTAACCCCTTGAAAACAGGACGATGCAAAGCATTTTGTGATATTTATTTTATCACCTGTTGGTGGCAGTATTGAGGCTCTGTAAATCAATTTATTCGCAAAACACAAGTTTAACGAATAGTTGGCTTATTTCAATGAGTTTTCCCAGGATTACATTCCCAGATTCAGACAACGTTCCGCAACGGCTTTTTATCAAAAATCCCTCATGGAAAACTCCATGAGGGATTACACATTTCAATTCAGATTATAAACTTCATGATTCATTTTATTTCATTGCATCCATCAATTCTCTGAACTTCAGGATCATTTCCACGCAGTTATCAGTGCCAAGCTTACCAGCATCAAGAGAAAGATTATAACTCTTAGAATCTCCCCATTTCTTGCTTGTATAATAGTTATAGTAGCTTGCACGCTGTTTATCCGTCTTATTGATGATATCTCTGGCTTTATTCTCTGTAATATTCAGATTCCTGCTGACATTTTTGATACGTACATCCAAGTCTGCATGAATAAAAATATTGATACAATCAGGGTTATCAGATAATGCATAATCTGCACAGCGTCCGACAATCACGCAGGATTCTTTTTCTGCAATTTTCTTGATCGTTTCAAACTGCGCCAGAAAAACTTTGTGATTTAATGGCATATCCAAAAACGGTGCTGCAGAATAACCACTGACAGAATATGTATCCATAACTAAAGAATATAAAAAACTGTTTGTCGGTTTTTCGTCATGGTTCTCAAAGATCTCTTCACAAAATCCGCTGTCTTTTGCAGCCTGCTGTAAAAGTTCTTTATCGTAAAGCTTAATACCAAGCTTTGCAGCAAGTTTTTCACCTACTTCTCTTCCGCCGCTACCAAATTCTCTACCGATCGTATATATTTTATTTGCCATATCAATCCCACCTTTACGTAAGTTTTTTATTTATCTTTATTATAGCGTATTTAACAAAAATTGGAAAGATTTATTTTGAATTTTCTAACATTTTTCCATAATATTGTAACTGTAAAAACTTCTTGTCCATTTATATCAAGATAATGCGTAGTATTTTAACGTAAGTCATGTAGTATTTTTTCAAAATATTCCGGCAATGGTGCAGAGATTTCCATGTATTCTCTGGTTCTTGGATGAATAAATCCAATGGTCATGGCGTGTAATGTCTGTCCCTGCAATTTATAGGGACTTTTTCCATTGGAATAAAGCGTATCTCCTAATAATGGGTGCCCAATACTTGCCATGTGAACACGGATCTGGTGCGTTCTTCCGGTTTCTAACTTAAATTCCATGTAAGTATATTTATCAAAACGCTCTAAGACTTTATAGTGTGTGATTGCATCTTTTCCATTTTTTTCATTGATGGCCATTTTCTTGCGGTCAACCGGATGTCTTCCAATCGGAGCATGGATCGTTCCCTCATCATCCCTGACAACGCCATAGACGATTCCCCGGTATCTGCGGTTTACACTGTGTTCTTTGATCTGTTCTGCAATAAAAACATGACTCTCATCATTTTTGCAGACAATCAGAGAGCCTGTGGTATCCATATCAATACGGTGTACGATTCCCGGACGTATTTCTCCGTTGATACCGGAAAGACTATCCTTGCAGTGATACATAATCGCATTGACCAGTGTGCCACTGTAATGACCTGCTGATGGGTGCACGACCATTCCCTTCGGTTTATTGACCACTAAAAGATCATCATCCTCGTAAAGAATGTCCAGTGGGATATCTTCCGGAAGAATCTGTGTCTCTACAGCATCCGGGATTTCTACCGTCACCAGATCTTCGGTTTTTAGCCGGTAATTTGCCTTCTGGATTTTGTCATTGACAGAGACATTACCATCTTTAATTAATTTCTGAAAAAAAGAGCGCGATTGCTCTGGAAAAAGGATACTTACATATTTATCCAGACGCTCGCCCTCATATTCGTATTCTACTTCAAATGTTTCTTTTTGCATATCACTGATCCTTATTTTCAGCTGGTCTGCATATTTGCTGTGCAGAACGTTAATCATGAAAAATTTTATTATAGTCCTCTTCTTTATAATAAAACAATCCCAGAATGATCATTGCAAATGCTGCGACTGTCACATATATATCCGCCACATTAAAAACCGGAAAATCGATCAGTTTAAAATAAAAGAAATCGACCACGTAATTGCGGAAAACACGGTCAATAAAATTGCCCAATGCTCCGGCAAAAAACAGGATACAGATACCGTCCATCGGACGGAACTTTTTCTCGTCTGGAATACGTTTCAGGTAAAGATACGCGATCAGACAGAGTACAATCAGCGTAAAAACCACAAAAAAGATCTTCTTTCCCTGTAAAATTCCAAATGCAGCTCCACGGTTTTCCAGGTAGTGTAATTCAAATACTCCATCCCAGATCACAAAGGGCTGTTGATTCATTAATCCATGGATTGCCATTAATTTTGTGACCTGATCAATCACGATCAGAATGACCGACAGAATGATTCCTGTCAGTGCTTTTTTTAAAGTATTAGTTTTCTTTTCCATAAATATAAAATATTCCTTCCAAAATCTGTTCATCGGTCAGATTTTTTTCAATATAGGCATCTCCCGGTGTCTTTAACAGGATAAACTTAATCTGGTTTCCAACCATTTTTTTATCCAGCTTCGTTGTTCTTAATACATCATCCGGATTCTGTCCGGATACACGGATCAGAAGTCCAAAATGCTTTAATGTCTCCTCAATAAAGGATAGCTGCTCTTTCGTGAGATTTCCCTGTTGACAGGAAATATAAGAGGCTGCAACCATGCCAAGTCCCACACAGACACCATGTGACAATCCAAAATCCGAAAGCTTCTCCACAGCATGTCCGATGGTATGCCCGAAATTAAGCAGCGCACGTTCCCCTTTTTCCTTTGGATCACGTTCTACCACATCCCGTTTGATCAGGCAGCTCTGATAGACCATTTCCTCGAGAGTGTTATAATCTAATGCAAGAATTTCTTTCTCATGTTCATTCATCCACAGAAAATAATCGTGATTCCTGATCAGACCATGTTTTAAGATTTCTCCAAAGCCAGAGATAAGCTGGTCTTTTGGCAATGTTTTTAACACATTTAAGTTCATATATACAAGTTTCGGCTGATAAAAGGCTCCGACCATATTCTTATACTGCATGAAATCAACGCCGGTCTTGCCGCCAATGCTGCTGTCAACCTGGGAAAGAAGTGAAGTCGGTACCTGGATAAAATCAATGCCGCGCAGGTAGGTTGCTGCTGTAAATCCGGTGAGATCACCTACAACGCCTCCGCCTAATGCAATCATAAGATCATGCCGGTCAAAATGATTCTGTATTAAAAATTCATAAACACCATTGACGGTATCTGTATTTTTGCTCGCTTCCCCCGCCTGAAATTCATAACAGAAAATCTGTGGAAAGCTTTTTGTTAAGATATTTTTCACAGTCTCTGCATAAAGTTTTGCAACATTCGAATCTGAAATAATACAGATTTTCTGGTCAGCCTGATATCCAAGCTGCTTTAACTCCTCTGCCAGCCCCTGAAAGGAATCTGTCAGTTTGATGTGATAGATCACTTTTCCATCTAAAGTTACCGGTAAATCTTTTGCCATAACGATAGCCCTCACTTATCCATATAATTTATAGCGAACTTTCATTCTTCCTTTGTTTGTTTCGCCCATCTCCCGCTCAAAAACAAAACGGCCATAACCACGCACCGAGATAATATCTGCTTCCTTACAGCGATAGGATGGATTCTGAACACATTTGCCATTCACAAATACTTTTTCCGCCTTGAAAAATTCCAATGCCTGGCTTCTGGAAAATTTGTAGACACATGCGATCATGCTGTCTAAACGGTTCGAAGTGATGATTCCATCTTTTTCTTCAAATTTCTGCTGCTGTCCTAACGCATCTGCTGACACAGGAGATAGCTTTACAACTGTATGACGTATTTTATCAAGATTCTCCATAAAATAAGGCGCCATACTCTCCTCACAGATTAAAAAATATTTGTCCTCACAGATTACAATATCGCCTAATTTTGAGCGGTCAACACCAAGATTCATCATAGAACCTAAAATATCCCTGTGTCCTAATTTTTCTGCAAACTTTGGATAAGATGGAACAATCTCAAGATATGCAATTGGAAACTGCCACTCATAATAAAGAGCATCAGGTATAAATGCAACTATCTGACGCTCTGCAAAAGGAACACCTCCAGAAGCTTCTGTCTTTGTCTCAAAAAACTTTTCGTTCTGGTGGTAAATATTCAGTTCATTTAAATTAAGGAAATCGCTGAATAAAACGATTCCCTTTCTATTTGCCTGTCTGGATAAATCTATTAACTTCTTTTTGCAAAGTTCCTGCTCATTCATAATGTCGTTCTCTACAGTCCTCTGGTCGTATCAAAAGAGTCTACAATATTCAGGAAATCACCTGAAATATCAACCGCTGCCGGAGTGATAATGAAAATGTAATTCGAAATCTTCTGAAGATTTCCGCTGATTGCAAAGCAGGAACCAGAGGTAAAGTCAATGATACGCTGCGCAATCTCTACATCTAATCCCTCCACATTCAAAACAACTGTGCGGTTGTTTAACAATGTCTCCGTGATCTCTCTTGCATCCTCAACAGATGTCGGTTTGATCACACATACTTCCATACCAGCGAGATTCTGCTGTTTTTTGGACGGACGGATCGGTGTGACTTTTGGAGTGGTCTTTACCGGTTTTTCTTTGTAATCATCGGTAAAAGTATCCTCTTTTTCACGTTTCTTAAAAGAAGATTTTGGTTTTACTTCTTCCTCTTCGTCATCATAATCATAGTCTTCATTGTAAAAATCGTCATCGTCATCCGGATTCAAACGCATCACATTTAAAAATTTATCAAGAAAACTCATTTTTTGCTGCTCCTATTAAACTGATTTTAAATTCTGCTTCTTTCTCTTACTGGTATCCGGTGCATTATTGTTTGTTGTAATTGCGTGCTCCAAAAATTCCAGTTCCGACACGAACCATGGTAGCTCCCTCTTCGATTGCCACCTCGTAATCGCCTGTCATACCCATAGACAGAATTTCCATAGATACATTATCTATGTTTTTCGCAGCGATGTCAACAGATAAATCTTTTATTTTACGGAAATACAACCGGTTATCCTCTGCATTTTCCACGTATGGCGCGATGGTCATAAGTCCTTTAATGCGGACATTTTCCAGTTCTGCGATCTCTTCCACTAACTGGATCGCATCTTCCTCGGAGATACCGAACTTGGATTCCTCATGCGCAATATTTACCTCCACAAGGATCGGAACAATGATATTTTTCTTCTTTGCCTGAATATTGATCTCCTCTGCCAGACGGTAGGAATCAACAGAATGGATCAGTGCAACCTGTCCGACAATGTATTTTACTTTGTTTCTCTGCAGATGTCCGATCATATGCCATTTGATATCCTTTGGCATTTTCTCGATTTTATCGCAGAGCTCCTGCACTTTATTTTCGCCGAAATCCCTGATATTTTCATCATAAATTTCCTGAAGCATCTCAATTGGTTTTGTTTTACTGACAGCGATCAGCGTCACTTCTTCTCTCTTTCTTCCTGCGCGGTCACACGCTTCCTGTACACGTTCTTCTACATTTTTTAAATTATCTTTTAACATTTGATTTTATCTCCTTCGCCGTTGTCTTTATTTGATCAGCTGATTTTCATCAATCTTTGTCCCATCTAACGCAATATGGTCGTATAATGCGATGCCATAAGTTGTACCTGTCTTTACGATCGTATATTCCTCGTTCTGATATAAAACATCAATCTGCTTGAATACAGCATAACCCTTGTTAATGTTGTAAACACCCTTTAACGATGCAGTGTCTGTACCAACACGATACGTCTCACTGGAATCCGGTTTCTGCAGGATATCCCCGGAGGACACATACTCACTGTCGATATAATAGGTATCGTCTGTCTCATAATAAATGGTTGGTGTCACAAATTCCGTGGTACTTTTTCCGTCCTTGTCCGTGCGTTCCACCAAAATTCCCTCATCGCTGGAATCCCCGCCTTTTAAGAAAAAATCGATTGGAACGGTGTAAAACTCTTTCTCGGTGATCGCGGAATTTGGAATTTTAAGACCGGTTTCTTCGGACAGTAAAAGTTCAATCTCCACATAGCGCTCTGACGCATATCTAACCATAGCACTTTTCAGTGAGAGAATCAAATACTGCTGTCCATCACGCTCGACAATGGAATAAGTCGCGTAGGCTTCTTTTGCATCTTTTAAAAAGCGGATCTTAATTGTATCGTCATCTTTTAATGATTCCGCTGTTGCATCCGGCACTGGAACAATAATATTCCAATATTCGCTGTCGATCAGCTTGTACTCAGGTGAACCGGCCTGGATAGCCGGGTTTGTTTTCAAATCGTTTTTGGAATAATTGGATTCGTCAAACATTGCGGCCGTAAAATTATCAACCGTAACATTTTCAAATCCGTCCGTATAATAAGTTACGATTCCTGGCACATCTGTGATCACTTTATGAAATGTATTATTGTTCTCCGCAGAAGCAACATAATCCGAGATATCATTTAAGGCGTTTACACTCAATGCCTCACTCAGAGATGCATTGACATTGTCCTTAAAGCTGTATACCTGATAATAGTTTTTTCCATCATAGGCATATAAAAAGTCATTGATGGTTTTCTCAATTTCTGCAAGGTTCTCACTGTCGATGGTACTTCCATCCTGGCTGGCCTCGTTGATCATGTTCGAAACGTCTCCATTCTCATCAACGGAGCAGACCAAATCGCCGTAGGCTACTTTGGAACCCTCTTTTACATAATAATTCACTGCACCGGAATAATCTGAATTGATGATTTTTTCATCGCGCAGGATCAGACCATTGTATACATTATTGACCGCAATGGTTCCCTGCTCCACCTCATAAACAGAAATATGTGTCTCTGTCAGATAACTGAACACATTAAATACCAGATAAATAAAGATGATGACAAATATAATGACACCAATATTAAAATTCATTGGTTTTCTATATTTCACAACATTTTTGTTTTTCTTCAATTGCATAACCTGCCTTGTTTTTCTCACTTCCGCTCATTATAGCATTTTTTACAGTGCAAAACAATGTGATTCATGTATAAAAAACAGTTTCACAGGAAAAAATAAACAAAAAGATGATATCAAAGGAGATATACTCATGAAAACAAATTGGTTAGATTATACTTTACTGACATTAGTGATCATTGGTGCCATTAACTGGGGACTGATCGGATTCTTCCGCTTTGACCTTGTTGCCTTTCTGTTCGGAAATCTTTCATGGCTTTCCCGCATTGTCTATGCGCTGGTAGGTATCGGTGGTCTTTACACGATCAGTCTTTATGGAAGAATTAAGAGTGGAGACGAAGCTTAGAAAAAGGTTGAGCTGTTTTGTATGCAAAAAAGGTTGTTGCACTAAATCAAGTTAGCGCAGCAACCTTTTAACAGCAAAGTAATTATAGGGAAATGACAATCTTTGCTTTTGCACACTCAGGTAATTTGGACTCATCTCTTGAAACACTTAAGATAAACTTCACATTGTATTTCTCACTGATGATGTCGAGTTTTTCAATTGCATGTTGGATCTCGTCATCCGTCTCAGCAAATGCAATTGTAAGGAAACTATCAAGATACATCTCTTCCAGATCGTGATCCTGTGAAACGATTCCGCATAAGAATCCAAGGAACTCATCACAATTATCAATTGGATAATCCTTCACGTTGATGAGACGAACCTTGTTATTCAGTTCGTACATATGCTTCTGGCTTTTGTCCAGATAAACAATGTTTCCGGATGCGGCTGCAACAGAATGATTTACTTTGGCTAATAATTCTTTGGTCTTACCCTTTCCTTTTTCGCCTGCAATAATTTCTATCATTGTCATTTCCTCCTTATATTCCCTGTTTTATGTATTTTGAATAAAAACAGTAGGTTTTATAAAACAATTATAGTACATATGCACATAAAATACAACTGTTAATTCGCAAAACCACTGAGCATTTCATTCATGAGAAGATAAAGGTTTGACTTTCCGTCTGCTTTTAAAACAATGGAGACGATCGGCTGGCCGGAAGCATTATAAGAATACAGTACCAGACAGTATCCGGCAGCTCCTGTTGTTCCGGTCTTTCCACCTACGACAGTGATCCCTTCCGGCGCTTTTTCCTTACCGGTAAGGTACTGATTTGTATTCTCCCATGTTCTCTCTACGCCCGCACCATTCACATCTGTGTATACAACATCATAACTCATCGTACTGATGATATCGAGAAACGTCTGATCCTGCACTGCATTCTGGAAAATAAGGTAGAGATCATAAACGGAGGTATAGTGGTTTTCATCCGGAAGTCCGTTTGGATTGACAAAATGGGATCTTGAAGCACCCATTGCAAGTGCCTCCTGATTCATCATGTCTGCAAAACCTTCCACGCTTCCGCCGATATGCTCTGCTATCGCAATTGCAGCATCGTTTCCACTCTTTAACATCATGCCATATAACAGATCCTTAAGCTGTACCACATCACCTGCTTTCAAACCGCAGACAGAAGAATCGGACGCCTGGTCTGCCGCATTTTCACTGACAGTCACATAATCTTCCAGATTTCCGTATTTTAAGGCGATATATGCGGTCAGAATCTTTGTTGTACTGGCAGGATATAATTTTTCATAAATATTCTGTGCGTAAGTTACGGTATTAGTCGCAAGATTGAAGGTTCCTGCTCCTTCTGCCACCTGCGAATCAGTCGTATCATTTCCAATGTTCACATCATCTGCCACACACAGATTCTGTGAAAAATAAGTTTTTTCTGACCCGGCTCCCTCAGATGCCAATCCATAATCTGCCGAAGTGCTGTAGATATCATAAGGATTATCATAACTTACTACCGTCTGTCCGCACCCGGACATAAAAACAGCTGCTATGCCACACAGACACAGCAGTCTCATTTTATTTATACATTTCACGCCACTCTAAATCTCCTCTGTCTAATGCTCGAATCAAAAGTTCGGCAGTGGCAAGGTTCGTTGCCAAAGGAATATTATGTGTATCACATAATTTCACAACATTATTTACATCCGGTTCATGAGATTTCGGAGTAAGTGGATCTCTTAAGAAAATGACAAGATCGATCTCGTTATGTTCAATCTGTGCACCAAGCTGCTGGGAACCACCCAGATGTCCTGCCAGATACTTATGAACATTGAGATTGGTCACCTCCTCGATCAGTCTTCCGGTTGTTCCGGTTGCATAAAGTTCATTCTTCGAAAGAATCCCTCTATATGCAATGCAGAAGTTCTGCATTAATTTCTTTTTTGAATCATGCGCAATAAGTCCAATGTTCATTATGCGGTTACCTCCTGTCAATATTTTTTCGGCTGTAGTCCAACGTTCAACACAAGCCCCACCCCTATATATAATGATAAAAGCGACGTAAGACCATAGCTGACAAATGGAAGCGGCAAACCGGTATTCGGAAGCACCCCACTTGCAACCCCAATGTTAACCAGGCTCTGAAAGCCCACCAGTGCAGCATATCCACAGCAGATCATTTTTCCTGCGGTATCTTTTGCTTTTCTAGCAATTAATATACACTCAATCGTGATGAAAAGCAATAAAATTATAATGATAACCGTACCGATAAATCCAAGTTCTTCCCCCGCTACCGCAAAGATAAAATCTGTCTGGGGTTCCGGGATAAAGTTACCGTTTTTTACCGAAGTGGCATCTGTATTATTCAGCCCTTTTCCCCACAGCTGACCGGAACCGATCGCCATGATAGAATTCTGCTGCTGGTAAGCATCTGCCGGGTAATCATCCGGGTAAAGCCATGCCATAACACGTGTCACCTGATAACTTTTGATAAACGGAAGTTTGTCCTGGATCAGCAAAGTAAACAGTATCACTGCTGATGGAATACTGACAGCCAAAACACCTGTTACTATTTTATAACTTAATCCCGCAACAAACAAGAGGGCAGCAAAAATTAATGCGGTAACAATTGTCGTTGAAAGATCCGGCTGTTTTAAAATGAGCGCAAGCGGTATTCCCGCGAGTATAAATGACGTGATCAGTACTTTCGGTGTATTAATTTTTTCTTCATGTTTCATAAAAAAGTAGGCGAAAAATAATATAATTAAAATTTTTGCCAATTCGGATGGCTGGAAACGGAATCCTCCAATCTCAAACCAGCGCTGTGCACCACCGGCATCATCACCGGCAAACATAACGAGCAAAAGCACACCGACCATAAAAAAGTAGATCAGCCAGGAAAACTTCAAAATAAAGTTATAGTCGATCAGGGAGAGCATCACCATGATCGTAAGCCCGGCGATCATACCAAAAATCTGCTTACTCTGCACGGATGGCTTGGCACTTCCGATCAGAAGGATTCCGATCACATTTAAGATGACCACATACATGACCAATATGAACTTATAATTTCTCAGTTTGTACTGTTTAAACATTGCAATTCTCTCTTTTTGTATTCTTTTAAAATGACTTTTATCTCAATATTCTCAGGTTCTACATCCACATACTTCGTGATCACATTTCCGATGTCGCGCCGTATGTATCCCATCGTTTCCTCGTCTAAAATGTTGTTTTCATAATGGATCATACATTTTAAACGTTCTTTTGCGGCAGTTACAGATTGTTCTCTCATTTTTTCTCCATTTCTGCTATGCACAAAAGTCAGCTATGAATTGATGGTCTGCTTTGCAGGCTTGTTCCAGAAGAATCCGCGGAAACGGTGTTTTTCCTGAAGAAAATCCGGGATTGGAATCGCTTCCCCCACAAGGCGTCTGCAGATGTTCTCATAACATGTCTGGGAAGTGCCTTTCTTTCCCATCATGCTCTCGCCATGGTTCTGGGAAATGATAATATGTTCATCTTCCAGTACCACACCCAGAAGTTCCGTGTTCAAAAGTTCGCAGATATCGGAAATCTGAAGCATGTTTCCCTCTTTTACCAGCTGTTTCCGAAATGAATTGATCAGCAGATAAGTGGAGATATCTTTTTTCCTTCGGAGCAGGCGCAAGACACAGTCCGCATCATGGACGGCCGCCACCTGTGGCGTTGTCACAACGACTACTTTATCTGCCGCGCAGACGGCAAGGTCAAAGCCGCTGTCAATTCCTGCCGGGCTATCCACAAGGATATAATCATACGACTCCTTTAACTCCTCCATGAGCGTCTGCATCGCCTCTGTCGTGATTGGCGGATGCTCCCGCACACATGCAGATGGAATGACTGAGAGGTTCGGATATCTGCGGTCTCTTATGACAGCCTGTTTCACTCTGCATTTTCCTGTCAGGACATCAACCAGATTGTATACGATCCGGTTTTCAAGTCCCATCACAACATCGAGATTGCGAAGCCCGATGTCCGTGTCGATCAAAATTACTTTTTTCTCTAATAGTGAAAGTCCAACTCCGACGTTCGCTGTGGTAGTTGTTTTGCCAACGCCGCCTTTTCCTGACGTGAAAGTGATCACTTCACTCATGAAGTAAGACCTCCTTTTACTTAGTCATTAAAGCTGTTTGATGACTCACCTACATTTTCTGCCTGACCGTTCAGCAGTTCTTCTGCATCCTGAACACCAAAATAGTAAGAAAATACATTCTTGGCATATTCGGCAGCATTATGTGATGTATAACCGAATGCGATACGTGTTGCGATCGACACCTCAGGATCACTGTACGGCGCATATCCGACGAATAAAGCATGGTTCGGACGGTTTGGACTCTGCTGTGCGGTACCGGTCTTACCTGCAACCTCAATTGGGAAATTATCAAATGTAGACAGATTTTCCACTACCATACGCATTCCGGTATGAATGGCATTCCATTGTGTGGTATCTAATACATCCACCGTATTTCTTACTTTTGGCTCAAAGGTTTCCAATGGATTGCCATCGGAATCACATACTTTGCTCAACAATGTGTATTCATATACATTTCCGTCATTTGCAATGGCAGATACATATCTTCCAAGCTGGATGGTCGCATAGTTATTATTACTCTGTCCAATCGTTGCCATGACCGGGTATTCATCTGCAATCTGCGGATCGTTTTCCTCAATCTCCACGCCTGTTGTCTCATCTAATCCAAGAAGCGATGCGTATTCCTGAATTTTGGAAATACCAGTCGCATCATCGTAGGATGTAGAAAAATTATTCGTTGCAAGACGATAACCAACATCATAAAAGAAGTAGTTACAGGAATCACGGAGTGCCTCAGATACATTGATCAGTCCATGCGTGTAACCGTGATTTAATGCCCAGCATCGCGGATGGTTGCTGATATTTTCATACACACCCTTGTCCATGATCTGTGTCGTCAGTGTAATCACACCTGTGGCAAGACCTGCAACCGAGGATACCATTTTGAAAGTAGATCCTGGTGCGGTGCGTTCCTGCGTTGCATAGTTATAAAGCGGCTTGGACAAATCCGTGTTGAGACTTGCAAAATAATCTGCATCAACCGTATTTGCAAGACGGTTGTTATCATATCCCGGATAACTTACCAATGCCAGCAGTTCTCCGGTTTTTACATCCGTGATCACACAGGAACCGGAGCATGGATCCAAAGCAAGCTGTGCCGGCGTGATCTCAATATTCTTGATCTTATCCTTTAAAAAGCTGACCGGACTGACTGCATTTGACTCCAGCGAACTGATCTCCTCCGCATCGTAGGCAAGTACCCCCTGATCATATAAGATCAGACACAGCTGTCTGCCTGAAACAGATCCTGCCTTAATGAGATACTCATAAATAATTTTGGAAAATCCTGTATCTGTGGTAATGTCATCCATAATATAATCGCACAATGCCTCGTAGATTTCTGTCGAATCTGAGTACTTCTCATCAATTGTAAATTGTGTGATGTCGATCCAGTTCTGTGCGATCGCATGGTTTAGGTATTCCTGCGCACTGATCGTGCCACTCTGCCACTCCTGATATACTTCATCTGTTTTATCAATCGACTTTTGCAGAAGGATTTTTTTCTCCTTCAGCTGATTGATAATGTAAGTAAAATAATCCTGATCTTCTTCTCCAAGTGAACCAAACGCTGTCGGGGATGTACCTTTTAACTCGCTGGTCACTGACGAGAGGACGGTCTGCTGCCTGCCAGAGAATATCTGTAAGACAGCTTTTTCATTTCCGGTTGCATTTTCATCCGAAAAATGTTCAATATCGATCACATTATTATTTACCAGTGCAAAGTAAACGTCAGTGATCGGGATATTCATTTCGGAACCGGAACTTTCGATATTGGAATACACAATACCGGCGATCTCCTGCTCTAACAGGTCATATGCAGCAATCTGTAAGTTTTTATCAATTGACAGATAAACATCATTTCCGGCAGAAGGTTCCTCGCGTTCCAAAACCTCCACAGCTTTTCCAAGATAATCGACATAAAGCTTTTCATAGCCTTTTGTTCCCTGAAGGGACGCATCCATCACCTGTTCAATACCTGCTTTTCCGACCACATCATTTAAAGTGTAATTGCCGTTATCTGCGGACAGGCTCTCATACTCTTCGGTAGAGATTTTTCCGGTATAGCCGATGATCGATGCGAAATATTCAGCATCATTGTATTTGCGGATCGTGTCGTCAATGACTTCCACTCCCTGAAGCTTTGATGCATTCTCACTCACGTAGGCAACAGACTCCTCAGAGACATCACTTGCAATCGTGGTGGCAATATATTTCTGATAGCTGTTTTCAGACATTGCATAGCGCACCAC
>PVMN01002559.1_pt1 | contig 18354 bp, 10 predicted proteins | sample 1853401 | NCBI WGS metagenome assembly PVMN01 (sample SAMN08533510, study PRJNA380276) | Human gut metagenome, whole genome shotgun sequencing project.
ATTATCGAGCATTTTGGCAACGCAGATGCCGTGCCGCAGCCGCCGGAGCGGTGCTTGAGCCGTTAGGCGGGAATTGTGCGGTATTGCCTTAGAACCCCCAGTGCAGAAAATCAGCATCTTGCACGATTATTTGAAATATTTTTTGTGAATACTCTTGACAGAGCGTGGTTTATCCGCTATTATTATAAATGCGTGAGTTAAGGGGTCAAGTGCGGCCAAAATGGAAGCACAACCCCCGCAAAAAACTGCGCGGAATAATCAAGAAAGGAGAAAAGAAATGCCTACTTTTAACCAGCTCGTACGCAAAGGCCGTGAGGTCCTGGTAACCAAGAGCACTGCTCCTGCCCTTCAGAAGAGCTACAACTCCCAGAAGAAGCAGTACACCACCATGAACAGCCCCCAGAAGCGTGGTGTTTGCACCGCTGTTCGTACCATGACCCCCAAAAAGCCCAACTCTGCTCTGCGTAAAGTTGCCCGTGTCCGCCTGACGAATGGTATCGAGGTCACCTCCTACATTCCTGGTATCGGCCATAACCTGCAGGAGCACAGCGTTGTCCTGATCCGTGGCGGTCGTGTTAAGGACCTGCCCGGTGTCCGTTACCACATCATCCGTGGTACTCTGGATACTCAGGGTGTTGCAAACCGTAACCAGGCTCGCAGCAAATACGGCGCAAAGCGTCCCAAGGCCGGTGCCAAGAAGTAAGGAAACATCTTTTCGCCATAAAATGGTCAGCTGACCCTTTTGTGGCATAACGGGAGTTTTCTTTAACTTTCGAGTACCGATGATATCATTAATGTGAAGGAGGGAAGAAAGATGCCCAGAAGAGGTAAAATCGCAAAGCGCGAAGTTCTGGCTGATCCTATTTACAATTCCAAGCTCGTCACCCGTCTGGTCAACAGCATCATGCTGGATGGCAAGAAGGGCGTCGCTCAGAAGATCGTTTACGAAGCTTTTGAGACTGTCAAAGAGAAGACCGGCAACGATCCTCTCGAAATGTTCGAGAAGGCCATGGAAAACATCATGCCCAGCCTCGAAGTTAAGGCCCGCCGTGTCGGCGGCTCCACCTACCAGGTTCCCCTGGAGGTCAGCCCCGCCCGCCGCGAGACCCTCGGCCTGCGCTGGCTGACTCTGTACAGCCGCAGCCGTGGTGAAAAGACCATGTCCGCTCGCCTGGCCGCCGAGATCATCGACGCTACCAACAACGTTGGCGGCGCCGTCAAGAAGCGCGAAGATACCCACAAGATGGCAGAAGCCAACAAGGCTTTCGCGCATTACCGTTATTGATCTGCTTACTGAGGAGGTTTAAGCCATGGCAACGCCGAGAGACGTATCCCTGCAAATGACCCGAAATATCGGTATCATGGCCCACATCGACGCAGGCAAGACCACCACCACCGAGCGCATTCTGTACTACACCGGTATTAACCATAAGATCGGCGAAGTTCATGACGGCGCTGCCACGATGGACTGGATGGAGCAGGAACAGGAACGTGGTATCACCATCACTTCCGCTGCAACCACCTGCTACTGGAGCCACACCGAGACCCAGCACGATCCGGCTCTGTTCAAAAAGAACCGTCATCGTATCAACATCATCGACACCCCGGGCCACGTTGACTTTACTGTTGAAGTTCAGCGTTCTCTGCGTGTTCTGGACGGCTCTGTTACCGTTCTGGCCGCAAAGGGTGGCGTTGAGCCTCAGTCTGAAACCGTTTGGCGCCAGGCTGACGAGTACAAGGTTCCCCGCATGGTTTACGTCAACAAGATGGATACCATGGGTGCTGACTTCTTCCGCTGCGTACAGATGATGCATGATCGTCTGCATGCCAACGGTGTGCCTATCCAGCTGCCTGTCGGCCAGGAAGACACTTTCCGCGGCATCATCGATCTGATCGACATGAAAGCCGATATCTACTATGATGATATGGGCAATGATGTGCGCGTTGAGGAAATTCCTGAAGAACTGAAAGAACAGGCTCAGGAATATCGTGACAAGCTGATCGAAGCTGTTGCTGAGACCGACGAAGAGCTGATGATGAAGTACCTGGAAGGCGAAGAGCTGACCAAGGAAGAAATCAAGGCTGCTCTGCGTAAGGCTACCATTTCCAACGAGATCGTTCCTGTTGTCTGCGGCTCTTCTTACAAGAACCGTGGCGTTCAGAAACTGTTGGATGCAATCGTTGATTATATGCCCGCTCCGACCGACGTTGAGGCCATCAAGGGCACCAACCCGGAGACTGGCGAGGAAGAAGATCGCGCTTCTTCCGATGATCAGCCGTTCTCTGCACTGGCATTCAAGATTATGACTGACCCGTATGTCGGTAAGCTGTGCTTCTTCCGCGTGTACTCTGGTACCGTTGAGGCTGGCACCACTGTTTACAACTCTGTTAAGGATCAGGACGAGCGTATCGGCCGTATCCTGCAGATGCATGCAAACAACCGTAAGGATATCGACATCTGCTACGCTGGCGATATCGCCGCTGCTGTTGGTCTGAAGAACACCACCACTGGTGATACCCTGTGCGATGAGAAGCATCCCATCATCCTCGAGTCCATGAACTTCCCCGAGCCGGTTATCCGCGTTGCCATTGAGCCCAAGACCAAGGCTGGCAGCGAGAAGATGGGTATTGCCCTGTCTAAGCTGGCTGAAGAGGACCCGACTTTCCGTACCTGGACCGATGAAGAAACCGGTCAGACCATCATCGCCGGCATGGGCGAGCTCCACCTGGAAATCATCGTGGACCGTCTGCTCCGCGAGTTTAAGGTCGAAGCTAACGTTGGCGCACCTCAGGTTGCCTACCGTGAAACCATCCGCAAGGATGCTAACCAGGAAACCAAGTACGCACGTCAGTCCGGTGGTAAGGGCCAGTATGGTCATGTTAAGATCAAGATTGAGCCCAACCCGGGTAAGGGTTATGAGTTCGTCAACGGTATTGTTGGCGGCGCTATCCCGAAGGAATACATCCCCGCTGTTGACAACGGTATCCAGGGCGCGATGAAGTCCGGTATTCTGGCTGGCTATCCCGTCGTGGATGTCAAGGTCACTCTGTGGGACGGCTCCTATCATGAAGTTGACTCCTCTGAAATGGCGTTCTCCATCGCCGGCTCCATGGCATTCAAGGATGCTATGAAGAAGGCTGATCCCGTCATTATGGAGCCCATCATGAAGGTTGACGTTGTTGTTCCTGACGAGTATATGGGCAACGTCATTGGCGACTTGAACAGCCGCCGCGGCGCGATCCAGAACCAGGAATCCACCGATGGCACTGCCCGTGTCACCGCTATGGTTCCTCTGTCCGAGATGTTCGGTTACGCTACTGACCTGCGTTCCAAGACCCAGGGCCGTGGCCAGTACTCCATGGAGCCGGCTGATTACCAGCAGGTTCCCAAGAGTGTTGCAGATAAGATCATGACCGAGCGCAATAAGGGCTGATTCTGCACAAATTCGCGCAAAATACTTGATTTTTCTTGAAAAATCTAGTATGATAGCCTTACAACAGGCTATTTTATCTGTTTGAATTAAAGGAGGATACTTCCAATGGCTGAAAAGGAAAAATTTGACCGCTCTTTGGAGCATGTCAACATCGGTACCATCGGTCACGTTGACCACGGCAAGACCACTCTGACTGCCGCTATCACCAAGGTTCTGGCTCTGAAGGGCGACGCCGATTTCATGGATTACTCCAGCATCGATAAGGCTCCTGAAGAGAAGGCTCGTGGTATCACGATCAACACCGCTCACGTTGAGTACCACACCGCGAAGCGTCACTATGCCCACGTTGACTGCCCGGGCCATGCTGACTACATCAAGAACATGATCACCGGTGCTGCTCAGATGGACGGCGCTATCCTGGTTGTTGCTGCAACCGATGGCCCGATGCCGCAGACCCGTGAGCACATCCTGCTGGCTCGTCAGGTTGGCGTGCCCAAGATCGTTGTGTTCCTGAACAAGTGCGATATGGTTGACGACGAAGAGCTGCTCGACCTGGTCGAAATGGAAGTTCGCGAACTGCTGGACAGCCAGGATTTCGACGGCGACAACACCCCGATCATCCGTGGTTCCGCTCTGAAGGCTCTGGAGAGCACTTCCAAGGATCCCGATGCTCCGGAATACAAGTGCATTTGGGAGCTGATGGACGCTGTTGACAGCTACATCCCGACCCCGGACCGTGCTGCTGATAAGCCGTTCCTGATGCCCGTTGAGGACGTTATGACCATCTCCGGCCGTGGCACCGTTGCTACCGGTCGTGTTGAGCGTGGTACTGCTCATGTCGGCGATCAGATGGAAATCGTTGGTCTGAAGGAAGAGAAGCTGACCACCACCATCACTGGTCTGGAAATGTTCCGCAAGAGCCTCGAGTTCGCTCAGGCTGGCGACAACATCGGCGCTCTGCTGCGTGGTATTGACCGTGACCAGATCGAGCGTGGCCAGGTTCTGGCTGTTCCCGGCTCTGTTCATCCCCACACCACTTTCGATGGCCATGTTTACGTCCTGAAGAAGGAAGAAGGCGGCCGTCATACCCCGTTCTTCAACAACTATCGTCCTCAGTTCTACTTCCGTACCACCGACGTTACCGGCATCATCACCCTGCCCGAAGGCACTGAGATGTGCATGCCCGGCGACAACGTTGATATGCACGTTGAGCTGATCACCCCGGTTGCCATGGAAGAAGGCATGCGTTTCGCTATCCGCGAAGGCGGCCACACTGTTGGTTCCGGCGTTGTTTCCAAGATCGAGAAGTAATTTTCGGCTTGTGATATAGCTTTCAAGGCTCCTGCTGTTAAGGCAGGGGCCTTTTTGTTGTGTACGACTTATGGGACGGGGAGGGGGCAAAGGCCGGGTGTGGAAGACCAAGGAAGGCATCATGAAAACATCAGGAATTGTAGATAGGGGAGAGGACACCATTCGGAACTTTGAAAAAGTGGAGCAGGAGGGGGCACTCACACCGCCCTACCTTGGGAAGGTGTATTTCAGGTCGCGGTTAAGGGGCAAGGGTTGATCTATCCCTAAGTTTTCGGAACGGTCAGGAACGCTCTCTACAGTACAATTTATAATGGGCAATTCTCAACCTCCAATTTTCTCTTCAAGTTTCCTCCAATCTCTGCCAAATCTCTCAACAACAAGCCAAACCGAAATGGCAAAAAATGCGCGATCACAATACCGGGTGAATGGATTAAGAGATTGCAAAGAACATTATCGGGGTAAATGTTTAATCATTTGATAAAATCAGGAATAAACCATTCAAAAATGTTAATAAATACCGCCAAAGGGTCACCGCACCGCAACGCAAATAATGTGCGAAAAACAGGTTTCAGTTGATTCAAGGACAAAAATTTACCTAGAAACCGCTCTAATGAACTATGCAAATTCTGGCAACTGTGATATAATGTATATACCTAGATGTGTCGGAATGGTTATCATTTGCGGGATCAAGGCATGCAGCCGGTACAACGTTTTGTCAGCCGCTGTGCCGGGGCCAAAAGCCCCAAAAGCAGGCCGCAGCCCGGCAGGGGATCGCCAGACCGAGGGGAGCACAACCAGGCGTTTTGCAATCAACACCTGCAAAGTGCCGCACATCTGCCGTACCACTTTTCACACAAAAGGGGAAAGTAGTAACACTTAAGGGAGGATAAAACTATGAAGAAAAACCTTCAGCGTTTTGGTGCATCCGTGCTGGCAGCAGCCATGGTTGCCCAGAGCGTGGCGCTTCCCGCAGCAGCCGAAACTACCAAGATTGATTCTTCGGTAGCGCAGTCTGTTGCAGCTAGCGCAGCAAGCGCGGCCAGCGCTGTGCAGTCCCTGCCCAAGTTCACCAGCACCGCAGACCTGATCAAGCAGACAGCCCAAACGCTGGCTGCCCAGGGCGAAGTGCATGAACTGGAGCAGGACGATGCCAAGCTGGAAGCGACTGCACAGAGCAAGGCGGGCATGAGCCTTGCAGCGTTGGAAAATGCACTGGCCGATGCCATGTACGCCAACGCCGCAGCCGGCAAGATCAACACCGAAGCCTATGGCCTGAACAAGGACGAGATGGCATCGGTGATGGCTGCCACCATCAAAACGTATCATCTGTCCAGCGCCGTTACCGACCTGGGCTATGAGACGAACGCCGCAGGCGTTGTGACCGCCGTTACCTTTACCGGCAGCTCCGGCATGACCTCTGCGATGGAGTCCATGACCAACAGCGATGATGAAGTGATTGCGCAGCAGGCTGACAGCTACGCACAGGCTTACGTTGCTGAAAACTCCGATACCTTTGCTGCCAGCGCCGCTGCAGACGGCCATACCTATGGCGAGCCGAAATGGTACTGGAATGACACCAACCCGGAGGATGGCCACACCCATACCTGGAAGGAAACCCCCGATGGTTACTGGACCAAGACCGATGACGGCTGGGCTTACACCGCTGTGTATACCTGTGAAAAGGACGATGCCTACCAGAAGGTAGAGAAGGCACCGTAACCAAGGATACCACCGAGGCAAAGCCCGGCGCTGCCGGCAAGACCGTTTACTCTGCCAGCGTGCCCGCTGACAAGAGCCCGGTTAAGAAGGAATACAAGGAACCCACCACCCGCACCGACGACATTGCCGCCCTGCCCTGCCAGAACCATGCCGTGTCCAAGGATGCAGATGGCAACTTTGTTGCTACCTTCAACTGGGAAATGAAGAAGGTCGAGGGCAAGCTGGCCGATGACTACAGCAACGCCCAGCTGTTCTATGACAGCGAAACCGGCAAAATTTCTGCCGGCGCTCCCGTTACCATTGACTGGGAATGCACCAGCATCACCTTCAAGTGCGCTGTCTGCGGCGAAGAAATCAAAACCCAGCCGGTAATGACCATGCCGGTCAGCGTTGTGGTAGACCAGAATGACAATTCCGTCTACATCAATGTGGGCGGCACCCCGACCCTGGATACCACCTCCGGCGGCACCGGCGTTACCCTGGTGTCCGCAATGAAGGACGGCAACTGGTACGATATGCAGAACAACCCGGTTGACGCAAGCAAGGTGAACTTCACCTATCAGAGCGGCGACAACAAGGGCAAGAACAGCCTGCTGCTGTACGACAGCCAGAAGACTGCCGTGTATGTGGACGACCAGGGCAACCAGGTCACCAATACTTACGATGTCTCGACTGCGCAGATGAACTACTACTACTTCCAGCTGTCGCAGTTCAACCAGGACGAAGCAGAGTACTTCGGCGTGGTTGCCCCGTTCTGGACCTCCAAGGGCGTTCAGAAGCAGGGCGAGGATGGCAGCATCACCGGCACCATGGGCGCAATCAAGGTATTGTGCAGCATTGATCCGAACGATAATGTCCCGCCGACCACCATGGCATTCATGCTGAACATGCTGCCGCAGGCGTTCATGTCTTACGTCATGAACTATGGCGAAGCTCTGAAAGCCATCCGTAATGAAGGCTTGAAACAGGTTGCCGAGCTGGGTGACAGCGCTGACTATGTTACCAAGCTGCTGATCCTGCACGACTGGATCTCCCAGGTTGCAGAATTCGATATGGGCTCCATGGGCGATATCACCGGCGGCGGCAACAACGACCCCATCCAGATGACTGCTTTCGGTGCCCTGCTGGGCGGCGAGATCGGCGCTAAGGGCGTTGAGTATGGCTGCATCTGCCTGGGCTATGCATCTGCATTTAACTACATGGTCCAGAATTTGCCTGACAACAAGAGCATCTATAAGAATGATGACGGCAGCTGGAAGACCCCCGATGAAGTAGGCGATAACGCTGTTGTTGACTTTGCCCAGATCCTGTATTACTGCGATACTTCTGATACCAGTGTTGCCGGTAATGCGTTCGGCGGCGGCATGTTCAACAACGTCCACTACTTCAACGCAGTCAAGGTCAACAAGCTGCAGGGCAACAGCAATTCTGCTACGATGACCACCGGCGAAGCCAACAAGAACTGGTACTATGTTGACGTCTGCTATGACGACGTGAACACCGAGTGCATGGCCCAGACCCGCGTTGAGAACGCAGGCGACATGCGCCATGTCAACTTCCTGGTTTCTCCCTCCGGTCTGGAAGGCCGTTACAGCAAGTACTATGATTACATTGACTCGCTGTACGATGGCTACACCTACACCAAGAACAAGAATCCCGATGTGGATGATGCCGGCAATGTTGTGTTGAACAACGGCAAGCCGCATTACTCTTACACCAAGGCGGAGAACAAGAACGAGACCCGTTACACCGATACCTGCTACGAGGATACCTGGTTCACCTCTATCTGCAGCCCCATCTACTTCGACAATAATTACTTCTATTACGTTGATACCACGACCAACCAGAACCTGTATAACAACATGCGCCGCCAGCAGGCCGAGAACGGCAACAACGGCAACTCTGGTTCCGGCAGCTCTGGTAACAACTCCCAGATGCAGCAGTTCATGAAGAAGATGCAGAACCAGGGCCCCGATACTCTGGAAGCACGTCCGCGTAATGCGAACTACTATATCCGCAAAGAGGATTCCAGCAGCAGCAGGCCCGGCGGCTTCAGCATGAGCAGCTTTACCAAGACGGATGACCCGTTTGATATCATCCTGATGTACTACAACGATCTGAAGGAAACCAGCAGCAACTTCAATGATGACGACAGCAATGCCAAGGTTCTGGCCGAAGCTGGCACCATCTATAAGATCGATACCAGTGCAAAAGATAAGCATACCAAGGTTGAAAACAACCTGAACACCGAGTGCCTGGCAGACGCTGCTGCAAAGCGGATCTACCCCGCACTGGTACACTCTACCGCACTGTATGATGGCAAGCTGTACTTCAACGTCAACAACGCCATCTACCGTATGGACCCGACCACCGGCGCAGTGGAAGAAGTGAAGGAATACAACACCGTCTATGGCGGCATTAAGCTGACCAAGGATAAGGACGGCAACATGGTTCCCGATACCCACTTTCCCGGCATGAGCATGGTTATCATGGATAGCGCCCAGGATACCAGCAGTGTGAAGTATCTGGGCACCTTCAAGAACCATCCTCTGGCGGGCCTGACCCTGCGTGACAGCTACAGCTTTGCTACCACCACCCAGCAGGGCCAGACTGTGATCACCGGCATCAACACCACCAAGGATCAGCTGGTCGTTTCTGTCGGCACCAACCTGTCCAACACCTATAAGGAACTGGTGGACGGCAAGGCAGAAGTCAAGACCGATGCCTCCGGCACTTCTTATGCAAACCGTAAGAGCTACAAGACCGAGTCCTGGAACTACAACCCGAGTTACAACCAGAACATGGGCAGCTCTGACGAGAAGAACAAGAACGAAGAGTTCATGTGGTGCGCTAACCTGGTTGAAACCATGCCGATGTCCGACATGGTCAGCGACCTGAACAGCGGCGCAACCACCAATGTTTCCGTTGAAGCATGGTGCGATACCCCCGCTTACACCCAGGACCGCACCACCAAGTACGGCCTGACCAAGGGTAAAAAGGTGTACGCTGACAACGCACTGCCCAAGGGCCATACCTGGGCTCTGGACGAGCTGGAAACCAAGTCCGTTGGCAACAATGTGTACCTGTGCTCTGATTGCCATACCGCAACCGAAAGCACCCCCCACACCGTTACCCTGCCCGATCCAGTTGAAGGTGTTACCCTGACCCTGGGCACCACCAGCAAAACCTACATCAAGGACGATACCGTTACCCTGACCGTAGAAAAGGAAGGCACCGATATCGTTACCGTTACCGCAAAGAACGGCGATACCGATGTTGCCCTGACTGAAGTTCAGGAAGCAGCGCAGGACGAAGCCGCAGCCCAGGCTACCACCGAAAAGGCTAAGACGGTTTACACCTTCACCATGCCGGACGGCGATGTGACCATCAGCGTTACCAAAGACGCCAAGACCTATGCGGTCAATGTTGCTCCCCTGACCAATGGTGAGATCACTGCTTCCGCTAAAGAAGCAGCTGAGAAGGAAACCGTAACCCTGACTGCTAAGCCCGCGACCGGCTATGCCCTGAAGGCTGGCAGCGTGAAGGTTACCTACAAAGACGCTGACAACACCGATAAGACCGTTGAAGTGAAGGCTGATACCGAAAAAGCCAACACCTACACCTTTGCAATGCCTGCTTACCCTGTCAACGTCAGCGCAGAGTTTGTTAAGGAATACAAGGTTACCGCAGCTCCTGCTGAGAACGGCACTGTTACCGTAGACCCGGCCGCAGCTGTTGAAGGCACCGACGTTACCGTTACCGTTAAGGCAGCTGATAACTACCAGCTCAAGGCTGACAGCCTGACCTACAGCTATCAGATCGGCGAAGATAAAAAGACCGAAAAGCTGACCGTGACCGATGGCAAGGCTACCTTCACGATGCCTGCCGCTGATGTTACCGTTAGCGCTGTGTTTGAGGCACTGACTGCAACTCCGACTGCAACTCCGACTGCAACTCCGACTGCAACTCCGACTGCAACTCCGACCGCAACTCCGACCGCAACTCCGACCGCAACTCCGACCGCAAAGCCGGCAGAGCCGACTGCTGTGCCGGAGCCGACTGCTGTGCCGGAGCCGACTGCTGTGCCGGAGCCGACTGAGGTACCGTCTACTGAACCCGAAACGCGCACCGTTCACGGTGCTGCTGAAAAGACCACCATTACCGCAATGGCTGTCTTTACCTGCACCGATAAGAACTGCGCAAGTGCACAGTTCGTGGATGCAACTGTAAAGCAGACCAGCGGCGTTACCACCGCTGCTGTCACCTTCAACGGCAAGGACTACACCGCCAAGTACGGCGAGAAGAACGGCTGGGTTGAAGAAAACGGCAAGAAGTACTGGTACGAAAACGGCGTGAAGCAGGGTACTGAGGGCCGCGGCAAAGAGATCTATGATCCCGATTCCGACGCCTGGTACTGGCTGGATGCTGTCCAGGGCGGCGCAATGACCGTCAGCAAGGACGTTTACCAGGAATCCGCCGCCGGCCAGTGGGCTGATAAGCCCGATGGCACCGGCAAGTGGGTCCGTTACGATGAGAACGGCCACATGGTCAAGGGCTGGCAGACGACCGATAAGGGCACCTACTACTTTGACCTGATCACCGGCGCTATGGCTAAGGGCGCAGGCGATATTGACGGTGTACCTTGCGCATTTGACGAGTACACCGGTATCGCTCTGGACGGCCAGTGGCTGACCATCAAAGGCGCTGACTTCTGGTACGAAAAGGGCGTTCGCCAGGGCCTGGATGGCCGCGGCAAGGAAATTTATGACCCGGCTTCCGACGCTTGGTACTGGCTGGATGCCGTTGACCAGGGCAAGAAAGCCACCAGCAAGGATGTCTATCAGGAATCCAAAGCTGGCCAGTGGGCTGACCGCGCCGATGGCACCGGCAAGTGGGTCCGTTACGATGCACAGGGCCACATGATCAAGGGCTGGAGCGCTGACAAGCGTTACTATTTCGACCCGATCTATGGCACCATGGCTAAGGGCGATGCAGTCATCGATGGCCGCACTTATCATTTCGATAAGAAAACCGGCATTCGGCAGTAATCCCACAGCCGGAACAATGAGCTGTAACCCAGCCCATTAACCCCTAAATAGAAATGCCGCAGCAGATGTAACAGTCTGCTGCGGCATTTTTGTATTTGTGGGCATAGGTTCGGTGAAATATTTGCCAGGCCAGTAGGGCGGGGGACCCCACCCCGCCGAAAGCTAGAAATAGTACACGATTAAAAAATCGCAATTTACCTTACCCGCATAATAAAGGCAACACACAAAAACATGGCGAGCACATCAGGCCGGTGCAAGGGCAAAACCTACTAAAAAGCTGCGGCTAAATTTGGCAAATATGGCGCGCGAAGTATAATTTTTGGAGGATATCACAAGCAGAACAAACAAACTTTGTCAGTTCCAACAACAAAAAAACAATAAACTGGCATGGATGCCAAAGAATGCGGCCGCGAATTGTGAAAGATTTTAATATATTTTCTTCATTTTTTCCTTACCTGTTATCATTTGAATTTGCAATCGAAATATGGAACTTGTATAATAGAATAAAAGAAAAGTGCAAACTAAATGGGCGAAGAGGATTTGGTGTAATGGAAGATAAAAATAGATTCAGCATTCTGCTGGAGCATTTGCTGGAAGTTGCGGAAGTCAAGAACTATACCCTGGCCAAGCGCCTGCAATACGATGTTTCCTATATCAGCAAAAGGGTCAGCGGCCGCATGCTGCCTGCCAAAAAGACTGAAAAGCGCGTGATGGAGGGCATCAGTGCCTGCGTGGTGGATGAAGCCACCGATGATGGCCGTGACCTGCTGCTGCGGGAATACAGTGTTAGTATCCCCAGTGACCTGAAAGCCGCCATTTATGATAACCTGATTGCTGAATATGATTATTTGCAAGAGGAGCTGGACAGCGGCGAGGCGCGCATTGGCCCCTATACGGACTTTTGGGCCGAGCTGAACATGCTGCAATACCTGACCAAAATGGCGCACCCCGTGCTGCGCCGCGTCAGCCAGCTGGACATTGTGGCTGTGATGGACCTGATGGAAATGGCGCGCGAATACCGCCTGAAAGTTGCCAACCTGCAAAACGGCCAGCTGGTGGACCAGCGCAGCTATGATAACGTCTATTTCAAGCTGATGATCGATATCAGCCGCGAAAAATGGGACCCCATCTATGATGCCGCGCTCATTATCAACGTGCTGACCAACTTCAGCCATATTCATTTCAAGCTGTTTGGCAGCACCGCGGCTGCCGGGCGCGCGGTGTTTGTGGTCAAGGGCGATTTTGCCATTACCGGCCTGTTGGTCAGCCACAGCCGCTGCGCTGCCGTTACCGCCACCGAGGACCCGCAGAACTGCGAAAGCCTGTATGATAACTTCTCCAAGCTCTGCGTGCGGGATGACCAGCTTTTCCGCGATACCAGCATGCGCCAGCTGATCAGCCAGTACGACTATATGCACACGCTGCTGGCCTCCAATCTGCGGTGGATGTTCGGCCACCTGAATGAGCTTCTGCTGCCGGATGACTTGTTTGAAGAGATCCTGACCGCCCACGAGGCCGAGCTGAAAGATTTTTTGGGTGCTACCCCTGCGGAGCTGCGTAGCGTACACAACCTTGCCAAAGGTGTGGTGGAGGAAACAAACATCCGCATCCTGATTTATGAAGCTGCATTTTCCTCCATGGCGGTTTCCGGCGAGCTGGACTTTTTCAGTTACAAGGTCAGCCTTACCCCGGATCAGCGCAGCCGGTGCATCAGCTATGTGCTGCAGCTTTGCAAGCAGCGTGAAAAACTTGAATTCCGCTTGATCAGCGGCCGCATCGTGAACGATTTCCAGTATGTGGCGGACCCCAATATGTTTCTTTCTGGCGCTGCATCGTATCTTCGGCTGGATAACAACTGCCCCGTCAACCGGATTGCAATGGTCAACAACAGTGTGATGGAAGACCGCCTGAGTGAATATTTTGATCAGGTCTGGAATTTGGATGACCAGAACGTGACAAAAGAGCGCAACGCCATTGCGGAGCACATCCATCATGTCCTGCAGGGAATCCATCTGATTACCCGCGCCAAAAGTGATGAAATGGAAGAACTGCAAGAGAGCTGGATGAACAAAATCTAAAAATACAACATACATACGCATAAACATAAAGCCCTGGCTGCTGCGGTAGCTGGGGCTTTTGTTGCACCGAGGAAAATGAAATTGCAAGAAAACTCCATGCCAAAGCGTGAAAATCCATGTGAAAAAAGTGAATCATGCGGAATCAATTTCTGGAAATTTGTGCCATGGGATTCTCGTGCTTTCCGTAAACAGGAATGGTATACTATGTTCAGCACCGAAGATAATTATAGCATTATGGTTCGGCGACGCTGTGCAACGATGTGCACAGCAGGGGAAAGCGCCATAAAGGTTTGGCGTGATTTGATTTGGATAATTTAATTCCCTGCAACTATAAGGGAAAGACATTTGGAGGAAATTGCAATGAATGAAAACGCGATGTTGACTGGCAAGCCCAGCATTGACCGCCCCTGGATGAAGTTCTATCCGGATGTTCTGCGCGGTATCCAGGTTCCGGCCTGCACCGTGGAGCAGTACCTCTCCGTGCGCGCTGCAGACCCTAACGTGGTTGCCATGCACTACTATGGCGTGGATATCACCTGGGGTACCGTGTTCCGTAAGGTGGACGCCACCGCCCGCGCTCTGCAGGTGCTTGGCATCAAGCAGGGGGACCAGATCCCCGTGTTCCTGCGTTCTGTGCCGGAATTCATTTATCTGCTGCTGGCAGCCGAGCGCATCGGCGCTTCGCTGCTGTGCCGTGACAACACCCTGGAAGAAAACATTGAAGCTGTTCAGAAAGCCAATGCCAAGGTGATTTTTGTTCACGACTTCTTCTCCAAGGCCGAAATCGAAGCCTACCGTGAGCAGACCAACGTGAATACCTATGTTATCGTTCCCGCTCTGGAAAGCGGCGACCGCGCCGCTATGCCGGTTTACCTGCAGCATTCTCTGGATGCCCTGTATCCGGATGTTCCCGCCCGTGGCTCTGATACCATGATGTGGGCTGATTTCTGTAACATGGGCCAGCGTTTTCGCGGCTTTGTGCCCGCTCCTGTCAACATTGACCGCCCGCTGCTGCGCGCCTACACCAGCGGTTCCACCGGCCCTTCCAAGCAGGTCATCCATTCTGCACACAGCATCATCGGCGTGCTGGCCCAGATGAACTTTTATGGCTCTTCGGATAAATTCCGCCCCACCTGGCTGCTGACCATCCTGCCCCCGGCTCTGATCGCTGTTGTGGTTTCCATGATGCTGCTGCCCCTGGCCGGCGGTATGCTGCTCATTCTGGATCCGTTTGTGGATGTGTACGATGTTGACCTGGAAATGATGCGCTACCGCCCCAACAACTGGCCCCTGATCCCCATGTTTGTGGAGGTTATCCGCCGCAGCAAGCGTCTTCCGGCTGACTATGATATGTCCCACATGCTGGCCATCGGCGCCGGCTGCGAGGCATTCAACAACAAGCAGCTGCGCAATGTTGAGGAGTTCCTCAAGCAGCATAACTGCAACCTGCGCTTTACTGCCGGCTACGGCAGCAGCGAGGCCGGCTCCAACGCCACTCTGCCCATGGCTCCGTTCCCGGTGCGTGACGGCAACGTTGGTGTTCCGATGATCCACAGCGTCATCAGCATCTTCAAGCCCGGCACCCAGGAAGAGCTGACCTACAATACCCCCGGTGAGATCTGCATGACGGGCCCCGGCGTGATGCTGGGCTATGACCGCCCCGAAGCAACCGCCAAGGCACTGCAGGTCCACGCAGACGGCAAGACCTGGCTGCACACCGGCGATATTGGCTATATGTCCGAGGACGGTGTGCTCTACACGATGACCCGCGGCGCATCCCCGCGCTTTGGCGGCGGCGACCTGATGGTGCAGCCGCTGGAGAACATCGTGGCCGATGCCGACATCAAGGGCATCAAGGACGAGTTCTTTGTTATCGTGCCGGATGATGAGCACGAGGGCTGCTTCCTGCCGTACCTGTACGTCCAGCTCAAAGATGGCTACACCTTGGACGATGTGCGCGATAAGATCAATGCCTGCCTGCCGGAACGTTACATGCGTCCGGTGGAGATTTTCACCGTACCGGAACGCCCGTTCTTCCACTTCAAGACCAACCGTATTGGCCTGAGCAAAGAAATCATCGCCAAGCGCAACCAGCAGAAAGAGAAAGCCAAGCGCAACAGCTTTGCCGATGGCTGCATTGCCTGATGACTTTGGCGTGATAAAATCATGATAATGTAACGGCATGTGCCCACCTTATGATAGAGATAAGGGGGCACATGCCTTTTGTTTTGGGGTGGGGGAGCGGATGAAGATGAACGGTACGCACGGTTGCGGGATAGGGGAGAAGGGCAATCGGATTCCGGTGCGGGGGAGATACTTGTGAAGTTGTAAAATAAAACTTTGAAATCCATCCGCGGATGAAAAGCACGATAGGGCACTGTATCATTAGCCACATGCTGAAAAAATGCTGTAGGGAACGGGATTGACCGTTCCGCAGCCTTATGGCAACACCGCACAATTCCCGCCTTACGGCTTAAGCACCGCTTCGGCGGCTGCGGCACGGCATCTGCGTTGCCAAAATGCTCGATAATACATCCAGTATTATCTGCGCTTTTGGCTTAGCATCTGCCGCACCTCGCTCGCCGTATCGGCACTTAGAATTATGCGGTATTGCCTTATAAAAAGTCAACCTTTTACGGGGAAAAGAAAAATATCGCTACTCTTTTTTGAAAAAATCACAAAGGAAATTTTGTGTTTTTCTTTTGGAAAGAGGAATTTCGGATGAAAAAGGGGAGTTCGGGAAACAAAAACAGGAAAAACTTTGTAAGATATGGGAAATAAATGACGATGAAACGAACTGTATTTTGACGAAACTAAAAAGGCATAAAATAATAAAAAAACTTTCAAAAAGTGTTGACAAAAGGGGGATACTTGGTTATAATAATATTCGTCGCCGGTGAGGCGGCCAAACAAAATAAGCGGATGTGGCGGAACTGGCAGACGCGCTAGATTCAGGTTCTAGTTCCCTTAAAAGAGTGTGGGTTCAAATCCCTTCATCCGCACCAAGAGCCTGTGACATAAAGAATGTCACAGGCTCTTTTCTTTGTTGTATCGCGCAAAATCAGCAAAGTCGATGACCGATTTTCAAAGTGCGTCTTATAGAGATGTCCAACCGTTTTAAAGCGGTTGGGCTTTTTTGTCGGGCGCTTTGGGGCGAGTCTTCCCTCCCCTGCCGCCCGATTTTGCAGTTTTTCAGGGAAAATTTCAACTTTTTTCTGCTGTTTTCAGAATGTTTTCAATTTCCTCGCAGCCAATTTCCTGTTGGCTGCGGGGATTTTTCGTTTTTTCCGACAGTTTTCAGTTTGTTTTCAAGTTTTCCATTTTATACCTATTATAATAAGGAGGATTTTCACTATGAGCATCATTATCGGCATCGACCACGGCTATTACGCCATCAAAACAGCCCACTGCTCGTTCCCGGCAGGACTGACAAGCTACGGAGAACACGAACCCTACACCCGCCAAGGACTCTTAGAGTTTGGCGGGTGCTTTTTTGTTTGTGGCTCCGGGCGGCAGCCTATCCAGCGGGACAAGACCATAAACGACAACTACTACCTGCTGACGCTGGCAGCGATTGCAAAAGAAATCCGGCAGCGCGGCTTGCCGCCCGAATGCTCGGTGCGAATTGCGGCGGGTCTGCCGCTGACGAGTTTCGGACGCGACAAACCCAAGTTCAAAGATTATCTGCTGCGAAGCAACCAGCCTGTGAACTACAAGTTCGAGGGTGTGGAGTACAGCATCACTATCGAAGAAGTTGCGGTCTTCCCTCAAGGCTACGCCGCCCTTATGACCGAAACTGGTTTGTTGCAGGACGAACCCTCCATGCTCCTCATGGATCTTGGCGGCTGGACGGTGGATCTCATGCGCATCGACAACGCCATCCCTGCGGCTGACACTGCGCACAGCTTGGAGCTCGGCATGATCCGCTGCGTGGATGACATTCGGGAGCAGGTGCGGCGCGAAACCGGGCTGTCCCTCACGGATGCCCAAATCGAAAATATGCTGGCAGGTCAACCCTGCACGGTCAGCGATACGGTGCGTGACATTGTGAACAAACAAGGTCGCAAGTACACAGAGCATCTTCTGTCTGCCACGATGGAAGCGGGATTCGATTTGCACGCCATCCCCGCCGTGTTGCTGGGCGGTGGCGCATCGGTGGTGAGCCGCCACCTAAGTCCCAAAGACGGCCTTTGTAAGACGATTTTCCTGCTGGACGACAAGGTGAACGCTGTCGGGTTCGAGCGCGCGTTGACCGCCGTGTCGCGCCATAAAAGCGAGGTATGAAACGACCGCAATACGTTTTCCGCCCAAACCTCAACGAACCGCAACACCGCCGCGCGTGGGCGTTGCTGCAGCAGGTGCCGTCAGCCAAACGCAAAGAGTTTCTGGTGCAGAGTATCCTTGCGGCAGAACAGACGGATAGGCTGGAGAAAAGCATCCGCAAGGTTGTGCGGGAGGAGTTGCAGGCAGTCAACATAACCAACGCTGTTCCAAGCCCACTGTCAGAGAATGCTATACCAGACTCTGCGCTCGATTTCCTGAATTCACTGTAGGGGGTGATTCCAATGTTTTAATAATAGGTAGAAAAGCAGAAGGAAAAAGGAGGTTTGTACATTATGAACGGTAAAAAAATCTTGTTTGGTCTAGCCTATGGCGGGCTGCTTTTGTTTTTGATGAGGGGCGCCTATTAAGCACATTTGCAGGTTCGACAAACATCCCCATCGGGAGTTGTGCCCTTGATCAAGTTCGTAGATATGTTCTCCG